>JADMIO010819928.1_pt1 | contig 69110 bp, 77 predicted proteins | sample 8958161 | NCBI WGS metagenome assembly JADMIO01 (sample SAMN16585339, study PRJNA669376) | soil metagenome | isolation source: Crop rotation soil | place: USA: Cullars Rotation, Alabama | collected 2011 | reverse complement strand
GCCGCGACTTCAAGTCACGTGAATTCCAAGCTTCGGATCCCACTGTGCTGGAAAAAACAGCTCGATGGCGCTGCTGGTCGGTGCCACAATCAACACCAGACAGAAGATCTCCGGTGGCTTCACGCTCGCCGGGCTGCTCATCCTGGATGTCGCACTGATCGTGGATCAGGTTCTCAACGGAACCTTCTCCGCCGTCTCGCGGCCTTTCGCCCTCATCTGGGCGGTCATCTGCGGGGGGTTCGCCTTCCTGCTGGGACGCGTAGCTCTGCTGTGTCTCGACGAACTGCTGAGCTCCAACCCCCTCATGGGGGCTACGTGGGCCGGCATCGGCCTCGCGATCTTCGCGGTTCTGACCGTGGGGGCTGCCGGTCTGACCGTGTGGTTCGCCGCCAAGTTCCTCCCCGGAAGACATCATCGCATGATGATCCGGTGACATCAGAACGTACCCCGTGCGCGCTCCGACTTCGGAGAAGGCGGCGGGGTTCTGCTTTTAAGCCTTAATTTTTCCAAGTTTCTTGGCCAACGCCTCGGTTTCATTCATTAAATTTTCTATCTCATCTAAACCGGCATCCCAAAATGCCTTATCGGTGATATCAATACCCATTTCGGCAAAAATATCTTTGGGCGACTTTGACCTCCCTGCTGCCAAAAAAACCTTAACTTTCTCGATGAATATTTTATCCCGGCGTACTTTTGACTGTAGGGCTTTAGAAATTAAAAGTCCACCTGCGTATGAATAAACATAGAAGAAGTAACGAATATGAGGCCAGTAAACCCACCAGTTTTGAGATCCCGAAGATTGTTCTACTGCCGGCCCCATATATGCAGCCATTTCTGTTTGAAAAATCTTCCCAATCTCTTCCTTTGATAAATAACCTTTGATTCTATACTGCCGATGGAGCTCCTGCTCGAACTTATAACAGCCAACTTGTCTAAAAATAGTCGCCACAATGTCATCCATTTTCGAAACTCGCAATTCTAGTTCCAGCTCTGTATTGGCATGTTTTAACAAACGCTCCAGGACAAAATCTTCCATAAATGTACTTGCCACTTCAGCTGTACTCATGGGGGTTGAGGCGTTTATATTCAACTGTTTCTGGCGAATTAATTCATTATTTATCCCATGTCCTAGCTCGTGAGCCAAAGTAATAACATCACGAATTTTATTAGTATGATTAAGCATTATGTAGGTAGGGTTTTTTAATCCGGCCCCAGAACCTGTACAGAAAGCGCCTCCCCTCTTGCCCTTACGCGGGTATACATCAATCTGACCGTTTTTTAAAAACCGCTCGAAAATTGCGGCAAATTCAGAGTCCAGTTCGGAAAAAACACTGTGAATAAGTTGGCAAGTTTCCTCATATGAATATTCTTTTTCGGCGCTTCCATATGGCACGCCTCTTTCGTGATATTCCAACTTTGAAAGTCCGAGTAATTCAGTCTTTAACTTATAGTGCCGGTGTGGAATAGAGTTTCGACCGCTAACTGCACTTATTAATACATCTACCACATCACTTTCGATATCGTCAGAAATATGGCGACTTTTATCAGGCCTTTCATACCCGCGCAATTCATCATCAATTTTTTTGTTTGCCAATATCGAGTTTATTTCATGTTCTGCAACATCAGCATAATCGGAAAGTAGTCCATTAAATGCCTCGGCGGCCTTATCTCGAACATTTTTTTTTCTACTGTTTAATAATGTCCCCAGTTGCTCTTCGGTCAGTTTTACCTTTTTACCACCCTCCGATATAGCTTCACGCTCTTCTTTCGCCAAGAAGATACTGGTCATTTCTACCCAATTACCATATGCCACCGATGATTTTAATAAAATTAATCTTTCTTCGGCCTCACTAAGACGGTATTTAGCCGCAGCAAATGTACGCTCCAAGATATGCTTATACTGCTGTAGAGATTTGGCATTCAGAAATTGTGGCTGCAACTTCTTGTCAATTTTTGCCAGGTTCAACCAGAAAAACTGAAACTTATTGATTATCGTTTTTTCGAACTCAATAGCCTGATTTTCTTTGGCTCTAATGTCTGGATTGTCACTTTCAACTGCAGTGCGCAGATTATAGTAATAGACTTCCTTGTTGTTAGCCTCGGTATTCTCAAGTGACTCAAGCTCATCCAGTGCCTCTTTTAAAATCTCTGGCTTCTCTAGATAATCTATGCGCTGCTTCCATTTCGCTACAAAATCGTCGGTTGCTTTTGTAATTATTTGGCGGTATTCCTGGATTTTCGGGTCATCATCACTTTTTAGAAGCGGCGACAAGTCCCATTCGGTTTTTGATGTATCTAGTATTGACATAATTCCAGTATGTTCGAGTTTGCTTGCCCCTACAAGCATTTCCGCTTTACAAAGGTCATTTTAAGCTTCTACAGCGTTTGGTAAGTAAGCAATCGAATGATCCGCAGGTGGCCCGCCAACTGAAATGACATCTACCTGATAATCAACATCACTAGGTTCGTTTTCTGCCAACCAAGCTTGGGCTGCATTTTTGAGTCTGCGCATCTTTTCTGGGGTAATATACTCAAAACCCTCGCCAAAGTTTGTAGATTTGCGGTATTTTACCTCTACAAAATGCACAATTTGTTTATTTTTGGCCACAACATCAATTTCGCAAAAGCGATTGCGCCAATTTTGCGAAATTATTTTGAAGCCTCGGTTCTTTAAATACTCCACGGCCGCAGCTTCGGCTCGCAAACCAGTTTCAGTCGACATCGTGTAAGCTCCAAAAAAGACATTCCCTAAAGTTAAATGACCGGCGGTGCACGGCACTTAGGCCGTTGGCCAGGGCCTGTTTATGGCTTGATGTTCCGTACCCCTTGTTAGCTGCGAAGCTGTATTGGGGGTGGGCATTATCAAGCAGACTCATATAATTATCACGGGCAACTTTGGCAATTACAGATGCAGCAGCTACACAAAGAGACTTTTGATCGGCTTTAATTATCGAAATAGAATTGTGAGTATCTTTTAGGTAATTGTGATTGCCGTCCAGGATAACGGCATCGACTTCATGACCTAAATTTTCGAGAGCGCGCAGCCCACTCTGCCGAACCGCCCAAGTTAACCCGTACTTATCAACATCTTCATGGCTCACCCAGCCAATACCAACTGCATTTGCTTGCCGTTTTATTAATGCAGCAGCTGCGGATCGCTGCATGACAGAAAGCTGCTTAGAATCCTTCACACCTTTCAGTGCACAACGACCGGGTAAAATTACCGCCGCCGCCACAACGGGACCAGCCAGCGCCCCTCGCCCGACTTCATCCAGCCCGGCAACAACTTTATGGCCAGACTCCCAAAAATTTCGCTCCGCCTTACGTGTAGGTAACTTGCTCATGTGGTTAACTATAGCACTTTGGGTGAAGCATTAAAAAAGAGCCTTTCGACTCCTTGAATGTCTCTGAGTTTTGGGCTATTGCTTGTCTTCGTCGCTGGCTCTATCAACACCTGCCTGTGCCTCTTCGGCGGGTAATTGAGCTTCATCAGTTTCAGCGTCTGCATCGTTCTTTGGCTCTTCAGCCGCAGCTTCTTTATTTTCTTCCTTGGCGATCTCTTCGGTAGATACTTCGGCAACCGGCTGCTCGGCGGCTTCCTCGGTTACCTCAGTAACTTCTTGGTCGAGCGGGTCTTCGGCTAATGGCTTAACGTTAGCACTGGCATTTACAGCAGCTTTATCAAAAGAAACTTCCTGTAGACGGGCTGATTTTCCTCTGCGTTCGCGCAAGTAACTCAAAAAGTTACGACGTACCTTGGCCCGACGCAAAATTTCAATTTTGGAAACGTTTGGTGAATGAAGTAAAAAAGTTTTTTCGACGCCTACACCACTGGCAATCCGGCGCACAGTCACACAGGCTGTAAGCTCATTTGGACGATGCGTACGAATAACCACGCCTTCAAAAACCTGAATTCGTTCTTTATTGCCTTCTTTAATCCGCTGATGAACACGAACAGTATCACCAGATCGAACAGGTGATATGGCGGGCTTGCGATATGATTGCTCTAATTCTTTGATTGCCGGATGCATAACTTTGAAACTTTAGCACAGAGTAGCCTCCAGATCAAGACTACGTGCCGTGAACTTATTATGCCGACTGCGGTTGGAAGCGCATTACTTTACCGTCGGCGATGGATTTTTGTAACTCTTCCACCAGCTCATCGGTTAGTTCCACCTTAAAAGGCAGTAATATCTTTTTAGGAGGAGTCCCAGGCATAACTAAATACGCCGATGTGTTACCTGGGGATTTGGTAAGTACATCCTTAACGATCGTTAATACGCCAGTGTCTGTCATAGTTTCAAGCTTAATCACCAGCACCTCGGGACGTTCTTTGGGCTTTAATGTCGGATCGGCCTTGGGCACTTTTGCAGCAGCCTTCGGCCCAGTGCCCTTGTATTCCTTAGCGCTGTCGTAATCAATCATCTTGGCAGAGTCCACCATAATTTTTAGCTCCGAACCCAACCTGCCATCGCGATCCTTGGTATTGATCTTTCCCTTCACCTCCACCACATGGTCCGGTTGCCATAGTTGTGGTGTTTTCTCATATGCTTTAGGAAATACAATTAGCTCTAAATTACTAGTTTTATCTTCGATCCCTACAAACGCCATGGTTGCGTTATTTTTAGTGGTAATTTTGCGCACAGTGGTAATTATTCCCCCGATTGTCACCGGTTGACCTTCCATCTCTGGGGTAATTTCTGCTAGCTGCACCACATGATCCTGCAAATAGCCTTGATAATCATCAAGTGGATGATGCGAAATATATAAACCAAGCAGTTCCCTCTCCCAAGCCAATTGTTCTTGAGTGGAGGTGGCTCTTGGAGGCAACTCTAATCTAAGTGCCGGCATTTTTTCCTCTATGCCAAGTGACCCGAAAATATCAATTTGCCCGCTTAGGGCATCTTTTTGAGCTTTTGAGGCATAAGTGGTAATAGTATCGAGATTATGAAGCAGCTTTCCGCGATCGCCAAAACTATCCATGGCCCCTGTTTTAATTAAACTTTCCCAGGCCTTCCGATTAAAGTCTGCCGATGAAACCCTTTTGGCAAAATCTTCAACGCTTTTAAATTCGCCTTTTTGCCTGGCCTCAAGAACAGCTTCTATCGGACCAACACCGACGTTTTTTACCGCTACCAAGCCAAAACGAATATTGCTTGAATCTTTTACTACACTGAATTCCAAAAAGCTTTCATTTACATCTGGTGGCAAAACTTCGAGCCCCATACGCTTACACTCAGCGATTTCGAGGGCAATTTTATCAATATTGTCATGATTACTGGTCATAAGCGCTGCCATAAATGGCGCCGGATAATGCGCCTTTAGGTATGCTGTCCAAACGGCTATAAGTGCATAGCAGGCAGAGTGCGATTTGTTAAAGCAGTAATCGGCAAACGCCTCCAGCGTACCCCAAAATGTTTCGGCAAATTCTCTTTCAACTTTTGAATGTTCTACCATTCCGTCAATAAAAGCGGTTTTCATTTTAGCCATAGTGGCTCGCTGTTTTTTACCAATTGCTTTGCGTAATGTATCGGCCTGGCCTCCAGTAAAACCACACATTTCTTTCGAAATCTGCATAAACTGTTCCTGGTAAACCAAGATTCCGTAAGTATTTTTTAAAGCCGATTCCATACCCGGATGTTCATAAACCACTTTTTTGCGCCCATGCTTACGCTCAATAAAGTCATCGATAAACTGCATAGGGCCTGGGCGGTACAGGGCGCACATGGCGATAATATCGTCGAACTTCGTCGGTTGCAGGGCTTTCAAATAGCGCTTCATACCGGCCGATTCTAGCTGGAATATCCCAGTGGTGTCGCCTTTTGACAACAATTCATATGTTTGCCGGTCATCCAAGGGGATATCGGCAATGTTTATGTTTTTACCATGAATCTTGCGAATTATGCGCAGGGTATTATTAATAATTGTTAGGTTTGAAAGCCCTAAAAAGTCCATTTTTAATAGACCTATCTGCTCCACCGGACCCATGTCGTATTGGGTCGAAATACCTCCCTTTTGAGCTCGCTGTAAAGGCAGATATTCAACGATTTTGTTGGGAGCAATTACAACTCCGGCGGCATGCACTCCATTTGACCTAATTGTGCCTTCTAGCGGTATGGCAGCGTCGATTAAGCGTTTGGCGCGAGGATTATCTTTATAAATTTGACTGAGCTCTGGGTCTTCTACAATCGACTTTGCCAGCGGTATATGGCGACCCTGGATGGGTTGGGGTACCAATTTGGCAATCGCATCGACCTCAGCATAGGGCATGCCCAGGGCCCTGCCTGTATCGCGGACCGCATTGCGGGCCATAATTTTGCCAAAGGTGATAATTTGAGCAACCCTATCCTCTCCATACTTTTCGATAACATACTGAATTACTTCATCACGCCGCGTATCCTGAATATCTATGTCGATATCGGGCATAGATATTCGGTCAGGGTTCAAAAAACGCTCAAACAGTAAGTCGTACTCTAGTGGATCGAGGTCGGTAATATTTAGGGAATAGGCAATAATCGAACCGGCAGCTGAGCCTCGCCCCGGGCCAAAAATAATATCTCGGTTTTTACCCCAGTTTATAAAGTCTGCCACTATCAAGAAGTATCCCTCGTAATTCATCCGCCCGATAACTTCAAGCTCGAAACGTACGCGATTTGCAATTTTCTCTGGCAATGCTTCGGCGGCTTTTTCTGGCGTGTATAAAGAAATATCTTCCTTGGCGATGTTTCCATAGCGCCACATCGCGCCCTGCCAAACCAATTTTTGCAAATAGTCGCGTTCACTTTCACCCGTCGGCGTTTCGAATTTGGGGATCAAAATTTGATCGAGTTGTAATTCTACATTACAACGTTCGGCAATTTTTACAGTATTGCTACAGACTTCAGGGTGACCGTTTTCGATCCATTTTTTTGCAATTTCGGATGGTTCCTCCATAAACAGTGGCATATCCATACTCATCCTGGTGGGATCATCCATATCTTTACCGGTTTGGATACAAAGCAGAATTTCATGACTCTCGTGGTCAGTTGGCAATGTGTAATGGCTATCGCCGGTCACAACAACCGGAATGTCAAGCTCACTGCCAAGTTCCAAAATAGCTTTGTTAATGCGCTGTTGCGGCTCCCAGGTCGCGTGATTCTGCATTTCTAGAAAATAATTTTCAGTCCCAAAAGTTTCCCGATACCATTCAATGGTTTCTTTTGCCCCTTGAATGTTGCCATCCAGAATATTGCGACCCACTTCCCCAGAGGCACAAGCGCTTAAGCAAATTAAGCCCTCATGGTGCTTGGTTAACAAATCTCGATCTATCCGGGGTTTATAATAAAAACCGTTTAAATGGGCTTCTGTCGATAAAAGCATTAAATTTTGATAGCCGGTGTAATTGTAGGCAAGAAGGATCAAGTGATATGGGTTAGCATCGAGTTTGCCGTTTTTATCACCCATGCCCCTTGGCGCTACATAGGCCTCCATGCCAAAAATTGGCTTGATACCGCGCTTTTTGGCCTCATTGTAAAATTCGATAGCGCCGCACATCGTGCCATGATCGGTCAGAGCGATAGCATCCATCCCTTGCTCTTTGGCACGATCAAGCATTTGGGGGATTTTTTGCAAACCATCAAGCAAACTGTAATGGCTGTGATTATGTAAGTGAACATACCCGGCGGTCAAAGATTTATTAGGCACTTTTTCGGGCGCCTCTACCGAGGTAATTCTACTCACACTCTTCCCCTTTATTAATCCAATTTTATCAGCAACCAAGATACATAAAAAGACTTGAAATGCTTATGCTTTAGTGCATAAAACTATTGTTGGATGGTGTCCCCGACTCCCTGTAAATATTCCCCAATCCAGGGAAGGCCGCCGAGCTGGCCAAAGACAAAAATAACGATAGAGACTACCACTGTGGCGCCTATAACTGTGCCAAAACCCACAAAGACTCCCCGTACAAAAGAATTCCAAATTATCCGGCGGGTGTTTCCTAAAAGATCAATATAGTCATTTATTAAAGAAGATTCGATTGCTCGCCCCAGCTTTTCGTATTCTTCTGGAGTAACCTTAGTCTTCTTCACGGTTGTTGCGGTTCTTTTCGGATAGTTTTTCCCCGGCCGACTTAACAATGTGTTTAGTCATTTTCTCGAGCTCGGCCATCACAGCCGCCCCCTCTTCGGTTAAACGCTTTACGTCCTTTGCCATCTCATCCTTAGTTTGGCCAGTTGTTTTTGCAAGACGAACTGCAGAATCCTGTAAATCATTCTTTAGAATTTCGGCTCGCGTAATTAACCTCTGACTTTCCTCGTAAGCTTCTCCCCGCAAATCGCGAGCAACATCTTTAAGATCATCTATTTTGCCTGATAAACCGCTTTCCATTTCCTGAATCTTGGAGTCTACATCGCCGATAACCTTCTTTGCTTGTTTTTTAATGTCTTCTTGAGTCTCCTTGCCCGACTTTGGCGCCAAAAGTAATGCGGCAATTCCACCAACAATGGTACCAAAAATGGCCCCTTTAAGTAATCCCTTATTATGTTCTTTCACTTTCTTCTCCTGCTTTGCCATTATTTTTTCCTTTTTATTGATTGTTTTGTGCTTCTCCACAGTACGCTGCCCAGGGCGGTAAGTGCAGCCGGACCAACTTTTTTACCGACGTATTTAAACATCTCTCCCATATTTTGAGTAGTTTCGTCTACACGCTCAGTAACACGGCGGATGTTTTGAAGGATCTTGATAAGCAGAAATACTACTATGCTACTCATAATAAGTAGGAATAAAAAACCTATACTTAGCAGAATAACGAGAATTGTTTGTGCCTGTTCCATAGCTTGCCTTGATTATGTCCTTAATTATCACTCTGCATAAGGATACTTGCAAGTTTAAAGGTCACTACATCCCTTTTGGCTGAAGCATGCTAACTCGGTTACCCTCAGAATCGATAAACCCACAGTACAATCCCACACCTGGAATATCATCCGGTTCGCCTGCTTTAAATGAACCTCCCAGTACTTTTCCACCAGCTTCTTCCACCTGTTTCATGGATTCTCGAATATCATCAACCGCTATGGTAATTGAGGGATGTTGGTTTTCTTTACTTCTTTCGAACATGCCCCCATTTATGGATCCTGGCTTCTTAGGTCTCATTGATTTAGGGTCGATTTCGGCAGTGCTTACTGTTACGTAGTTGCCCATTTCGGCTCCGAGTACTTGCGCCTCCCATCCGAATGCCTTCTTATAAAAATCGATTGCTCGCGATTGTTCCTCGTATGGCATCTCAAAATGTACTACCGGATTCATTTTTGTCATAAAATTCTCCTTAATTACGTAACCTATTTTACATCCCAAAATAGCACTTGGAATTGTGCACAAATCCTAAAGCGATGATTTAAGTTTGTAAATCTGTTCGGTCACGCTTTTTTGTAACCAGTATGTATTCTTTGCGTTCAATCACGGAGTTGGGGATGCTGTGGATATGCCCCTTTTTGGTCTTTATACGAGTTCGGCGCATATCCATACTTAAAATCTCTCCCTCGACCTGGTTTTCGCCAACCTTCACAATGTCACCAATGCTAAAATCACGATCGCGAGCCAAATAAACGCCACCCAAAATGTCCTGAACCATGGTTACAGAGCCGTTTCCGATTGCCAATCCCACGGCTGCCACTGTGGCCGATAGAATAAAGGCAACATTGCTTAGGCCAAGTGATTGTAAAAATGCAATCACTAAAAATATCATTAACAAAGCATCAATTATCGATATAACAATTTCTTTAAGGCCGTAGGGCATCCTAATGTAGCCAACTAGCCATGAAGCCACCCGAGAAAGGACTCTGATCAACAAGTAACCAATTAGGGCAGTTACGATTGCATTTGGCAGCTTGGCAATAACTTCGTTTAGGTTTTCGGTAATCGGGCTAAAAATTCCCTCTAGCGAAAAATCAAAAGTATCCATAAGCGTTATTATAGCAGTTATGCTTTAATGCAAAAATACTACCTTGTAAGACGTTCAACTAAAATTTCATTAACCATTGGGGGGTTGGCCTGACCCTGGCTCTTCTTCATGACTTGCCCGACAAGAAATCCTAAAACTTTGTGATCTCCATTCTTATATTGCTCAACCGGCCCAGGGTTCTCCTGGATGACTTCTTCGACGATCATTTCCAGAGCATCAGTATCAGAAACCTGCTGAAAACCGTGGTCATTCGCAATTGAGTTCGGATCTCGAGAATCTTCGTGCATCAAGACAAAGATGTTTTTTGCATTAGTGCTGCTAACTTCTCCATTTTCAACCATTTTAACCAGCTGGGACAATCTTTTTGCATCTGGAGTTTTACCGCGATACTCATCTTTCCACTGATTGGAAAGCCAATTAACAACATGCATTAGGCTCTTTTCATCGACATGCTCTTTGGCTTCAAAAATTCTATCTGCTAAGCTATATTCTTCTATCAGAAACTCAATATTCTTAGGCTGAACGCCCAGCGCGGTAAGCTCGCGTCGAACGTCTGATGGCATTTGCTCGGGCATTTCGGCTTTTGCTGCTTGCAACATATCTGAAGTTACTTTTACTGGTGGTAAGTCCGGTTCGGGGAAGTAGCGATAATCATGAGCCTCCTCTTTACTCCGCTGGCTAAAGGTTTGTTGCTTGTTCTCATCCCAACCGCGCGTTTCCTGCACTACCTTTTGGCCGCCCTCCAATAGTTCAGCTTGGCGTTTTATTTCAAATTCAACGGCATTAAAGACTGCACGGAAGGAGTTTAAGTTTTTGGTTTCCGTTCTGGTGCCCAACTCAGATTGGCCAGAAGGGCGAAGACTGACATTTACATCAAAGCGCATATTTCCATAGTACAAATCAGCGTCGCTTACACCAGCAAAACGCATTAAATGATACAGTTCTTGAGCGTAAGACTTTGCCTCGCCGGCCGAATGCAGCTCTGGCTCTGAAATAATTTCGAGCAAGGGTGTTCCCGCACGGTTAAGATCTACAAGCGAATAATCCACACCATCTGGATGAGTCAGCTTCCCAGCATCAGCCTCTAGGTGAGCTCTAGTTATGCCAACAGTTTTTTCACCACCATCTACAGGGAAGGTTACATAGCCCTTGCCAATAATTGGCTTATCAAATTGAGTAATTTGATAACCACTGGGGCTATCCGGATAGAAATAGTTTTTTCGATCGAATTTTGTATTAAAACCGTCAATTCCATTATAGGCATGTAATGCCAATCCGGCCTTAAGAGCAAGCTCAACTGCTCTTTTATTTAAGACCGGCAAGGCCCCAGGTAATGCTATGCAAACTGGGCAAACGTGCATATTGGGTTTTGCCTCTCGGCTGTCATTATTGCACCCGCAGAAAAGCTTTGATTTAGTGGAAAGTTGAACATGAGTTTCTATACCTATAACTGTTTCATAGTGTTTCATAGTGCCTTCAAATCCTTCAATCCTTGTTCGAGATCCGAAATTGCCTCCCTGGCTTGGCTTGGTACTAAGTCAAAGTGGGATTCATGTGCTAAAGCGTTGCGCAGCTTATGAGCTCGCCAAATGGCATTAAGGTCGCTAAATCTTCCGCGAGAATTTTTTAAACGCTCACCCATTGTGTCCCCTTTTGTACCAGTGTGCTTTAAGGCATAATCTAGCAGTTTATCCGCTTCGCTGACGGCGTCTCGTAAATTCGAGCCATTTCCTCTGGATAACTGCTGAATAACGTTCCATTTCCGCGACACAAATTCCTTATCCAAGTACATCGTCTGGTTGTACTTTACTCGATGAGGCTTGGTTTTTGGCCTGGATTGATGTGTTAAAACAGCCAACGCTAAGACTCCGATTGAAAGTGTAATTATCAAAAATTCAATCACGCTATTAATTCCTCAATCTTGGCAGCGGCCCCTAGTAGTGCCTCATCGGCTCTTTGTGGCGCAATTATTTGCAAGCCTACTGGCAGCCCACCAACGTCCCCCGCCGGTAAGCTTATGGCACAAACGCCGGCTAAATTAACTGCCACCGTTGCAACATCCTGCACGTACATGGCCAGCGGGTCATGGGCTTTTTCGCCCAGTTTAAAAGCAGTTGTCGGTGTAGTCGGCCCAATCAGTAAGTCAAATTTTTTAAATGCCCTATTAAATTCATTAATAATGAGGGTTCGAGCTTTTTGAGCGTGTTTATAGTAAGCATCATAATATCCGCTGGAGAGAACGTAAGTACCTATCATAATGCGACGTTTTGCCTCTTTACCAAAACCCTCATCCCTGCTTTTTAGATATGTTTCGGTCAAATTTTGGGCTTCCTTCGAGCTGTGGCCGAAGCGTATACCGTCGTAGCGCGATAAATTAGAGCTGATTTCGGCCGGCACCAAAATATAATATGCAGCTAAGGCCAGATCAACTGCTGGCAAACTGACCTCTGTAACTGTAGCCCCGGCGACTTTCAACTTTTGTGTAGCTGCAATAATTTGCTGCTTCACAGATCTATCAACGCCTTCCCCAAGATATTCCCTGATTAAGCCGATGCGTAAATCCTCTACATTTTTATTGGTACTGCCAGAATATCTAGGCTGTCTTTGAATTGTAGTGGCGTCCATATCATCCCGACCGGCTATGCAATCAAGTACCAAGGCGGCATCTTCCACCCTGTTGGCAATTGGCCCAATTACATCCACCGAGCTCCCCATAGCAACAACACCATAGCGACTAACCAATCCATAGGTTGGCTTAAGACCAACTACGCCGCAAAATGCAGCTGGCTGCCTGATTGAACCCCCCGTATCAGTTCCCAGAGCAAAGCTGGCCAAACCTGCTGCCACTGCCGCAGCCGAACCGCCGGAGCTTCCTCCCGGTACCTTTTCTGGATCAATCGTGTTTTTGGTGGGGCCAAAGTCGCTATTTTCGGTGCTCGAACCATGAGCAAAAGCGTCCATGTTTGCTTTGGCAACCATAACGGCACCTTCCGCCTCCAAACGCTCAATGACTGTTGCCTGATAGGGTGCTTTAAATGGTTTTAGTATGTTGCTCGCAGCAGTCGTATGGGTACTTTTTGTTAAAAAATTGTCTTTGGCGATGAAGGGAATTCCCCACAACCTTTTTGAACCACCCTCCTTTGGGTTGCTATCTAATTCCTTAGCCCTATTCAGGGCATCGGGATTAATTTCCAAAATTGCATTATCGTGGTTTGCCTTAATTGCATTAAGACTGGCCTGAACCAATTCGACTGCAGTATATTCCCCGGCTTTGATGCCCGCCACCAATTCTGCGATTGGCCTTTGAAGATCAACCATCAAAGTACCCGCTTCACCTTGAACTGCCCATCTTTAAAATCGGGTGCATTGAGTTCGAGATCTTGGTGTGACAAGCCTGGTTTTACATTATCCTCACGCCACACATCCTCCAAGCCAGTAACTTGATCAGTTTGCTCAATATTTTCAACGTCTACTTCTTGTAATTTCTCAACAAATTCAACAATATTACCGAGTTCCTCTGCAAAATGAGCTACTTCATCTTCCTTAAGCCCAACATTAGCAAGAGCGGCCACACGCCGCGCTTCTTCGGGAGTTATCTTTGACATAACAATATTGTACCCCTCCAAAGCTATCAGATCAAAGCCTTGCTCAAAACGTCTACTATGCTAGGATAGTAATGCTCGGTAAATAATTACCGTGAAAAACTTAAAAACCTGCCGACTCAGGGCGCCAAACGTTGGGGGAGTTAAGAGAGCATTCGTACCCCCCCCGCTCTTCCGAAGCAGCTCCGTGAGCAGAGCCGCTCGGATGTCCCATCACTCGGGATACTTTTTACTCGGTACCGACCGAGGCTCCCCGACCATTTCCAGGATGCCGTTGGGTCCAGTTGGCGAGAGCGGCACGGGGCGTTCCTTCCTCCGCCCCATCCTGGAATTAACCCGAGCTACTACGCTTGTCAGCTCGAAGACGCGCGATATGCTATCGCACCCAAAATGCAGAGCGCAAACTGCATGCGTGACGTTCTTCTCCAGAAGAACCCCGCCCCGAAAATCGGGGCTTTTTTTATTTTGCAATCATTTTCAGAAACGCGGCTTCATCAATTTGAGGAATTTCTAATTTTTCAGCCTTAGTTACCTTGCTCGAACCCGGATCCTCCCCAACAACTAAGTAGCTGGTATCTTTGGTGACGGCGTTTTGTAACTTCCCTCCCAATGCAGCAATTCTCTCGCCACCCACCTCTCTACTGAAAGCATTCAGAGTTCCTGTAATCACAAAGCTTTTGCCGGTAAGCGGACCTGTAATTTTTTTAATTGATACTGGGTTAACACCAACATCTTGTAGCTTTTTTATAAAATTTTTATGGCGATCGGAATTCAACCATCTATGGACGCTTTTAGCTACAACAGTTCCTATGCCATCAATATTTTCCAGCTCCTTGGGCAAAGCTTGGCAAAATGCTTGCAGCGTTCCAAAATGCGTAGCCAAATCAATTGCTGTTTGTTGACCCACATGGCGTATTCCAAGCCCGTATATAAACCTATCTAGAGAGATGTTCTTCTTTTCGTGAATTTCCCTGTATAAATTCTCTGCCTTTTTAGAAGCAAATCGCTCAAGCTGCACCATATCTTCTACCTGCAAGGTAAATAAGTCTGCGGCATCTTTTATGGCGCCTTCATCAAGAAGTTGGTAGACAATTTTTTCGCCCAAACCCTCAATATCAAATGCCGCCTTTGAAGCAAAGTGGATAATTCGCCCCGCTTCCAGTGCCGGACAATCAAAATTAATACAGCGCCAAACAGCCTCATTTGGCTCTTTATGCAACCCTTGTCCGCAAACCGGGCAATTTTTCGGCATAATAAACGGCTTTTCTTTGCCGTCCCGCAGTTTCGGCAATGGCTCCACGACTTCCGGAATTATGTCCCCTGCTTTTTGCACAACCACTGTATCGCCGATTCGAATATCTTTCCGCGCAATTTCCCCAGCGTTGTGAAGTGTTGCGAGTTTTACCGTAGACCCGGCAATTTTTACCGGCTCTAAAACGGCAAAAGGAGTAGCCGCTCCCGTTCGACCGATACTTACCTTAATATTTTTAAGTTTAGTGGTGGCTTGCTCAGCCGGGAATTTGTATGCTATCGAACCCCGGGGAGCTTTGCCTACTACACCCAATCTTAAATAAACCTCCCTATCGTTAACGGTTACTACTAGTCCATCGGTTCCATAGGGTAATTTTTGGCGCTCTTCGATCCATTCACTCGCAAACTCCATTATAGCTTCAATACTATGGAGAACTTTGCTGTGCGGCTCCACCTTAAAACCCAGTTTGCTTGCCAAGGAATGCTCATCAGCATGAGTACTTATTCCCCTTACGGACGTAGCAACTGCGTAGACGTGGAAGCTTAGGGGTCGAGCCGCCACCAACTTGGGGTCGAGTTGCCGGATTGTACCCGCGGCGGTGTTTCGCGGATTGGCAAAAAGCGGTAGCCCCTTCTTTTCGCGCTCAGCGTTTAAGTTTGCAAATACTTTTTTATACATCAAAACTTCCCCTCGTACTTCAAATCGGCCCGAATAAACCTCTTTTGGCACACTAGGATCTGCTTTTAGCCGAAGTGGCACTGCCGTTATTGTGCGCAAGTTAGCCGTAACATCCTCCCCTACGCGGCCATCTCCCCGGGTTAAGCCACGCAACAAAACACCATTCTCGTACACTAGTGATGCGGCTAGACCATCCATTTTTATCTCGGCATAAAATTCGTCCTTTGCATTGGGCACTAATTTCTTAACCCGCAAAAGCCACGCTCTAACCTCTTCCAAACTAAAGACATCATTCAGACTTAACATAGGGGTTTCATGAGGCGCGGCTACAAACTTTTCTAGTGGCTTGGCCGCAATCCGTTGAGTGGGCGAATCAGGGGTAACTAAATTAGGAAAGCTTGCCTCTAAATCACGTAATTCTTGTATAAGGCTATCATAAACAGCATCACTAATCTCTGGAGCGTCTAAAACGTAATATTTATGGGCGTAATCGTTTATTTGGTCACGTAATTTTAATATACGTTTGTGGGCTTCGGCTAATTCCAATTTCATACCAGATCTCGATACAGCCTATATAGATAAAGGTTGGTAAATGGCAGAGCAAAAAGCCCGATCACAATCTGTAAAATAAATGATGGCCAGATAGCCTGCAAACTACTACCTATAAAAATAACTACTAGTACCGGAAGGGCAATTATTAGCAGTACAAGCAAAGCAAGTATTACCAAGCGACCAAAAACTGCCAGCGCCCTCCCCCTCACAACTGACCGGCTAGCTTTTACAGCCTCCCAAGGTCCCTTGGCTGTTTCGGCGATAATATAAAAACTAAATACTGCCCTCGAAAGCATTACTAGGCTTGGTAGGGCAAAAATCAGGGCTAAGATTGCAAGCATCGACTTTTCGAAAACCGACAGTATTCCTTCTGGATCAAACAAACCAGCGGCTAGAATCAAAAACCCAATTAGAAGCGGCAAAAGCATTAAGAAAAAAATAATAGTCAACAAAAGTAGTCGAACCAACAAGCCAGACCCTTCGTAATAAGCCTTCTTAACTCCTACTTTCTCCCCGGAACCAAGCTTTACAATTGCAAAAACTAATGCGGCATTCATTACCGAATTGGCAAATGTTAAGTAGGCCGAAAGACTACTATCGGTCCCCACGGCCACCACGTAAGTACTTAGGAACGCAGATGGAAGCAAAACTACAAGTACTATACCAATTAATAGCCCATAGTTTTTTCGAAAATCCTCAAGTGCCAATTTTGATAATTGCCACCCCGAGGGTACTGCACGATGCGAATTTCGCCAGTGGGCCAGAATACGCTGAACTTTATCTAATAATTTAGGCATTTAGGCAGAAACCGCCATTTTTTGGAGTTTAGCTATTCTATCCTCTATCGGTGGATGAGTGCTAAACAATTTTGCTATTCCGGCACCAATTCCTTTCCCTCCAAGAGGATTGGCTATGTACAAATGAGCTGTCGCACTAGACGCGTGCTTTACCGGCAAATTAGAATCGGAAATTTTTCGCAAGGCATTGGCTAGGCCATCTGCGTATCTCGTAAGCATTACAGCAGAGGCGTCTGCCAAATATTCGCGGCGACGGCTTATGGCCAGTTGGATGATTGTTGCAATAATAGGAGCCAGAATTGCCATTATTAATCCACCTATCAAAAAAATAGGGCTTGGACTATCTTCGTCCCCCGAACCGCCAAACCAAAAAAACAAATCACTAATAATCGACACGATACTTACCAGCGCCGTTACCACGCTCATTAGCCTTATGTCGTAATTACCAACATGCCCAAGCTCGTGGGCTATTACTCCTTGCAGCTCCTCGTTCTCCAATCGCTCCAGTAGACCGGTAGTTACAGCCACCGCTGCATGTTTAGGGTCTCTGCCGGTAGCAAAGGCATTCGGTGAAGGGTCATCGATTATGTAAACTTTTGGCATTGGCAAACCAGCAGTTATAGTTAAATTTTCTACCATGCGGTAAAGCTCTGGAGCATCCTTTTTGCTGATTTCCTTTGCACCCGCCATACCGAGTGCAATTTTAGCCGACGCAAAGTACATTACAAGCGAATAAATTAATGAGCCAATGCCAAAAAAATACAACATCGATGGGTTCCCCTGGCTCAGACCAAAGAAATATCCTAGCGATGAAATAAAAGCTATAAATACTGCCAGAAGTAGGAGTGTCTTAATCTTGTTCTCAGTAATTGCTGAGTACACTAGGCCTCCTTTTTTATGGAAACCGCGTCTACATGGTTGGTTAGCTGGGTTTGATTACTCCCGGCAGAGATGTCGCTAAATTTACCTTCGTCAATTATTTGCATTATTTTCTTTAAGCCTTCTTCCACTGGATCAGTATCCGTGCCGGGGTAAATTTTGTGAACCAATTCAATTTGGGCTGCGCAGCGTACAAGCGCTTCTAGCTTCGGGGCATTACCCTCTATCAAATCGACTGCTATCTGGCCTGGAATATCCATAACACTTTGGCGCAAGTGCCAAACAACTACATTATTATCGTCGGTAAATTCCTCGCATAGCTCCACCAACGCCTCCGAAAGTTTTATTGATTCTTTCCAGATGTTGTATTTTTGTAGTTCCTCTAGCATATCTTTCGGCTTTATTAGTTAAAATTCTGCAGCTACTGGTTTTTCTACTTCGGCTTGATTATCGACTTCGAAGAATTCGCGTGGCTTAAATCCTAGCATTCCTGCAATTAAATTGGTGGGGAATACACCAATCTTAATATTCAAGTCGCGGACGTTACCGTTATAAAAGCGGCGTGCTGCTTGAATTTTATCTTCCGTATCAGTTAACTCATCCTGTAAGTCAAGAAAGTTTTGGTTTGCTTTAAGATCCGGATAGGCCTCTGCCACTGCGAACAAGCTTTTAAGGGTATCGGCTAACATATTTTCGGCCTCGGCCTTTTGATGAATATCGCTTGTGCCCATAGCTGCGGAACGAGCTGCCGTAACCTTTTCGAAAACACCAGATTCGTGCTTGGCATAGCCTTTTACACTATTTACTAAATTAGGAATTAAGTCGTAACGCCGTTTAAGTTGCACAGTAATATCGCTCCAGGCTTCATCGGTCCGTAATTTTGCTGTGACCAAGCTGTTGTAGGTGATCCACATAAAAATGCCGATAACAACGATGGCCCCCAAAATAATCAATAATGTTGTATCCATTTATGTTCCTTTAAATTTGTGGCTTTATTATACCATTTTCGGCCTAAATCAAGTATATAAAAAGCGGGGCTTTCGCCCCGCCCATGCTTAACTATCTGGAGTTGTATTTATCCAGTTCAGTTTTTCCGAGTTCAGTAACCGAATATCTGCCGCTTTGATGTACAACGTATTTGTACTCCATCATCAATCGAATCCTTGCCCTGTATGAAGACACAGAACTCTTCCAACTCTCGTGCTCCTTTTCGCGCTCGCAGTAATCTCTGACCTCGCGAGCTGAGGGGTTTCCAAGATACAAAATCGATTCAAGCAAATATGCTTGAGCGCCAGTAAGCCCCCTAAATGCGACTCTCTGGACGGTATCACTCGTTTCAGTAATTTCTGCGGGATCCGGTAGGCCATGATCTTTTCGGTATTTATCTACTGCCCGCCTGGCCATGTCTTCAACAAATATGGCTTCCAACGGGGCAATATTCCCAAAGTCTGACAAAATTCTTTCTTCTTTTGGAACATTTCGCACCAAAAGCTTCTCTACGGCTGTCAAGAAATAATTCTGTCCACCCTTACTGAAGCGACCCATATTCGATCTTGCGATTTCCCCGGCGATCCGTTCGATCTCGGACTGATCCATGTCAAAATCACCTCACTTCGAGTTTTTGCTCGGCGATTTTAGCTTATCAGAATAATCACCAAGAAATAAGCCCCGCTTATGCGAGGCACATTTCTTGGTGGGAAAGGAGGGACTCGAACCCTCAAGCCCGATAGGGCAACGGATTTTAAGTCCGTCGTGTATACCAATTCCACCACTCTCCCTGGAGGCACCTACCGGAATTGAACCGGTGTAAAAGGTTTTGCAGACCTCTGCGTAACCACTCCGCCAAGGTGCCCTGTTTTTATAACATTAACAGATTATACAGTTTAAAAAACATCTTGTCAGCATAAGGCTTTTGTGTTAAATTATCCAAAGTGCAAAATCGAGACCCAAGGAGTCGCCATGTCGGCCAAACCCCGTAAGACTCGACGTAGCAATAGACCGTTCATTGGACTGGTCCAAGAGGCCATCGAAATCTTTCTGAGTCAGGTCACGGCAACTCCGTTCCTGGTGCCCAGCGAACAATCTATTGACGAAGGCACACCCCAATGGGGCTGGAAAATCAAAGGCGTTCATGGAACGTACGATTTGGCTTTGGCATTTCCCGAAGCAACATCATTCGTTTGCATTTTTGCGAATCAGGGTGATCGTGTTTTGGTAAAACGAGCGCGACCATACTGTCTTCGCGGTATTTCGCCAGCCGACCTAGCAGCAGAGATGAAGAAAACTGTGCGCGTAGCCGACGCCTGTCTTCAGGAAAAGCTGGTCGCTGCCTAAACTTCGCCGCTCTCCCTTTTTACGGGAGGGCGGCTTTGACGTTTGTGGGATAATTACAGGCTTCTACAAAATCTTGCAATAAATTCTCCCATGGGCCGTCTTGAACTTTCCTCAGCACTTCTGGATGGGATTGAATACCATAAATATAATGTTCAGTGTTCGATTCAACAGCCTCTATCACACCATCATCTGCCCAGCCAACTGCCGTAAGAGTTGGCGCTAGCTCTTTTATAGACTGATGGTGCATGGAGTTAACGGGAATTTTTAATGATCCCAAAGTTTTTGCCAACCGCGAGCTTTCATCGAGCAATAAATGATGTACTAAATAACTAAAATCTTGGAGCTGGAATGATTCATCATGGTTTATTGGAGTTTCGTATGCCTCTTGCAAATCTTGGTGCAAAGATCCGCCCAGGGAAACATTGATAATTTGCAGCCCTCTGCATATGCCCAGTAGTGGTTTTTTATCTAACACAGCCCAGCTAGCCAAGGTTAGCTCTACTTTATCCTGGGTAATATTATTCCCATCCAGCTTACTGTGGGGTTTTTCACGGTAGAAAGTCGGGTGTACATCGCCCCCTCCGGCTAGCAGTAATCCATCTACCTTTCGATAGAGCTGGCTGACATCTTCCGAATCATCCAGAATTGGAATTATCATCGGTACACCGCCAGATTCATGAATAGCTTGGATATACGAATCAATGACGCCCTGGCTTGAAGGATACCAATCTCTAGATTGATCTTTTACTACGCGGCTAACAACACCAATTATTGGCTTCATAGTTCTTATGTTACTACCTTTTGCTCTAGCTGCATATTGGTATTGCCCGAATTTGCTAAAACCGCTATTATTATTCGGTTCAAGGGCGCTTAGCTCAGCTGGCTAGAGCATCTCGTTTACACCGAGAGGGTCGGGGGTTCGAGTCCCTCAGCGCCCACCAATTTGTTATCTTAATAAACATGGCGCCTTAGCTCAGCTGGTAGAGCAGTGGCCTGAAGAGCCTCGTGTCGCTGGTTCGAGTCCAGCAGGCGCCACCATTTTGAAACTACAAAACACGCGGGTGTAGCTCAGCTGATAGAGCGCTTCCTTGCCAAGGAAGAGGCCCAGGGTTTGAGTCCCTGTACCCGCACCATTCGCAACATTGAGCCCGAAAAGGGCTCTTTTTGATACAATTTATTTATGATCGATAAATCTCCATCCAGGCAAATTGACGATATCATAGAGCAATACGGCGGCTGGAAAGGTGATGTGATAAAAAGTCTGCGAGCTATTATCAATGATACTGACCAAAATATTGTGGAAGAAATAAAGTGGAAAATGCCGACCAGACCAGAAGGATTGCCGGTTTGGACACATAATGGAATAGTCTGTTTTATCGAAACCTGGAAGAATAATATAAAACTGATATTTTTCAAAGGCGCTCAGATACATGACCCAAATAAACTTTTCAACGCCCGATTAAAAAGTTCTTCTGTGCGTGCAATTGAAATTCACGAAGGCGAAACAATAAATGAAGCAGGCATTAAAGCTCTTGTTCTTGAAGCAACAGAATTGAATAAGAATAAATAATCTTGTCTTGACTCTCCCGTTTATTGTTATATTTATCGTTTAATGCTTAAATACCGGTAACGTGGTCGTCCCTACAACCATGCGCTGCTCATTCGGCGAATAACATGGACGGACGCCAGGGCCACCGAAGATGAATGAGTAAGCCTGCGCTGCTCTGGGCGTCGTCGAACCCGTACTTCGACAGGCTCTCATCAACTTAATAAGGTACACAATGAAAAGCCAAGACAAAAGTCCTAAAGATCGCATAGATGACTACGACTGGAGCCACGAAAACAGCCTAAAACACTGGCGCTCGTGGGGTTCGTGGTTCAGCTGGGGCAGCCCCGTTGGTCTGGGAATGTTCTTCATTTCCATTGCAATAACGCTCTGGATACTCAGCCAAGCTTTCGGCTGGAATTAAAAATTTCTGCCCTTAAATAGCGCCGCTTCTGCGGTGCTATTTTTGATTTGTGTTGCTTTTTTTAGAGATATCCACTAAAACAAGCATATCCTTTGTGTTTGAACACCCTAAGGAGCACCAATGAGCGAAACGGATTTCAACGTCGAAATTGCAAAGTTGCTCGAATATTTTCTTATCGGCTACGTCGTACTGTGCCTGTTCATAGTGGCGATTGCGCTGCAAGCTTTCCTGATATACAAGCTTGTTAAGAAAAGGCGCAAATCCCCAATCAGACAGATCGAAATCGATACTCGTCGCAATTTGAACATTGAAGAGTACCTGGATCTGGCAGGAGATCTCTTGCCAAGCGCTATTCGCTTTAAGATCCTCCATACTCTTTACCTTTACTTAGGCGTGGGCGAAGATGACTTTCGTGCTGAATCCACAAACAAAGTATTTGAAGATTGCTGGGGCGGCTGGGCATTTAGAGCGGAACTATACGCCATCGCCAAAAGGGAGCTTGATGACTTAAGCTGCCAGGGGTTCGTTGCCTGCTTTGGCGTTAGCGAATCGGTTCTGCAGTGGGCGATCACTCGTGACGGAGTTGCCCATTATAGAGCGGAAATAAGAGCTTTTAAAAGGTCTATCAATAACGATATCCACGGTACGGATCTAAAGATTTAAGTAAGCCCCAGGTAACTGGGGCTTAAAAAATGCTAAAAACTGGTGCGGACGAGAGGACTTGAACCTCCACGGGCTTGCGCCCACTAGCCCCTCAAGCTAGCGTGTCTACCATTCCACCACGTCCGCTTGTTCAGTGCTGGTGCCAAATTTTTACTTAAACTAGCCTATCAGATACGCAGCATAAATGGCAAACAGGCCAAGTAAAAAGGTGGCTGGCCATAGAATATATACGTTTATGGCCAAATACGTGGCTGTGGGCTGAGTTAAAGCTGTTAAAAGGGGTGAATTTTTTGGCTTTTTGTAATGCTTTTTATAATTGTCCCAAATGTACTGCTTATTTGCTAAGACCAATAGCGACGCTAAAACCAGACACGTACCAATCCCAGCCAGACCAATAGCTGATTTTACGGTAGAAATGGCTGCAAATAAAACAATTAAATCCAAGAAAGCCCATTGTACAAAACGGACTGATCGACCCATATTGCGATGCAACAACATTACTTTTTGCGCTTCTTCTTGGCCTGGCTAAATAACATTCGTGTTGCCGTGTAGCCAAATAAACCACCAAGGCCGCCAATTACTGCTGCCATTGTAAGGGTAATGGTACCGCCAACAATATTTAGATAAAAATAACAAAGCACGGTAAACATTACGGCAGTAAGCACCGTAACCGATAATAATTCTAAATCGTTTGTAATATCCATAAGCCTAGTTTATAACACTTATGCTTAATGTCAAAGCTACCGAGCACTGCAGTACAATTAGATGCGAATTTGAAGGCGTTATTTTTAAGTGAGGTAGTGCAAGGCATTCCGAAAACCGTAAGTGAGTCGTACTAAATGGTACGGCGAACGCGGAAGCGCAGGAATAACGTAGCAATACCCTCTTATAAATAATGCGCCTTCTAGGTGTGGGGCATATGGTCGTACAGATGCTCCATCGAATATTCCTGTCGCAGCAGGGGCTCTAAGTCTTTCTTACTAACATCCAGCTTTATGCGCGGGTTAAACACTCCATTCGGATCAAAAATATGCTTAACATTCTTAAAAAGTTTGTACATTTCCTTACCATATAGTTTTTCCAGATAAGGGGCTCTTAGCAGGCCATCATTATGCTCGCCGCAAGTCGAACCACCCATCTTAATAACCATTTCGTAAAAATCATCCATTAAAGCAAATACCTTTTTGCGATCCTTAGTCTTACTCAAATCCATAAATGGCTGCATATGAAAGTTGGCGTTTCCGGCATGGCCCCACACCGCAATTTCCAGTTTATGTTTCTTTAATAATTTGTAAGTTTGCTCCAAAAATTCGGGTAACTTTTCGATCGGCACCACGCCATCTTCGATGATGGGTAGGGCTTTTTCCTTCCCATGAACCATCCAAATTACAGCTGCGGCACTGCGGCGAATCTCCCAAAGTCGTTCCTGCTCGGCCTTTTTGGTGGAAAGTTTTTGAGCCGCTGCAAATTTATTTAGAATGCGCCCAGCCCTACGGCTTAATATGCGCTGAGACAAGCTGGATGAATTATCAAATTCAATCAGCACTACAATTTTTGGCAAGTCCTCAGGCATTAAACCCTCTAGCGTTTCGGGTTTATTTTTGCGTACAAAATCTAGCAAATGGATATCAACAATCTCCATCGCGCTGGGTTTTAATTTTTGCAATTGCAAGACTGCTGCCCCTGCCTTTTCCAAATCGTCGAAATAGCCAACTATTAAGGTAGTGTCTGGATTGTATTCGGCAGTTTTAAGTGTGGCTTCGGTTACTAATCCTAGTGTTCCCTGGGAACCCACAATTAACTTTGAAAGGTCAAACGATCCATCGCGGCCTTTTACCTTAGAAAGGGCGTACCCGGCAGAGTTTTTGGAGGTATTGGGCTGGGATTGCCTAATTAAAGCTGAATTATCAATGATTAGGCTATCTACCCGCCGATATATTTCGCCCTCTAGGGTCATTAATCCCTTCTTTTTGTTGAGTTCGCGGCTGTTTAGCCGGCGTGTTTCAATTACCGATCCATCAGACAGTACAACTTTTAGACTTTGCACCCAATCGCTCATCGACCCATACTTTAAGGTTTTTTCGCCACAAACATTATTAGCAATACCACCCCCAACTGTGGAGAAATTAATAGATGACGGATATGGTGGCAAAAAGCGATGATGCATATGGAGTATTTTTTGCAAATCGCCGTAAATTATTCCTGGCTGAATGGTAACAGCATCCTTAGCCAGTTTTAAAACCTTATTCATATGCGCCGGAAAAACCACCATTGCCCCATCCCCTAGCGAACCACCTCCCTGATCAGTGCCCTTGCCCCGACCAACTATGTTAATTTCCTTACCCTTGGCGCGCTGCTCAGAAATGTATTTAACAGTGCCAGCAACATCTTCGGAATTTTTTGGGTAAACAACCGCATCTGGCATAATCGTAAAAATGCTGCCGTCTGTCGAAAAATATTTGCGGATTGATTCGGATGTCGAAACCAGTCCCCGAACTCTCTTTTGTAATTCTTTGGTTTGTGATGGTGTAATGCTCATACCTAAAGCATAACAGTTTTGACGTCGCTATAAAACTGTTTGTAACCTTCCACGCCACTCGACAATCGGTGTAAAAACCAGCATAATTAATTATCGTGAAACGCGTATACAAAAACTGGCTAGTCAGAATTACTTTGGGTTTTGCAGCAATAACTTCGCTGCGACTTATTTCGACAGTGTTGCATATGACAACGCTCGAAAAATTGTACAAGCCGCGTGATTTTCGCAAAACTAGCCATCTTAGATTAAGCGATGAAATTCTGGAAAAGCTACCACGCCACAGCCAAGCGGTTACTGGTCAGCAAATGGATCCGATTAACCTTATCTTTGTGGGGACCGAGAACGCACTTAAACACACCTTCGAAAAAGCTGGCTGGAGCACAGCAGACCCTGCCTCGCCTATTCATATGGCCCTAGCAACAATTAGCGCGTTATTTAGTAGGACTCATAAAACCGGCCCGTTTACCCCTCATTTTATCGGTTTCGGCCTACAAGATATTTCTTTTCAGATGCTGACCGCCAAAAAAAGCTTTAGCCAGCGCCATCATGTGCGAATTTGGCAAACTACAAAGTCGCTTCCTAAAAACCAGCGTATTTGGATTGCCGCTGCCAGCTATGACACTAGTTTGCGAATTGGCATTATGCCACCCTTTATTCACCACCATATCGATCCGGAAATTGATGAAGAACGCGATTACATTGCCCAAAACCTAATTAAATTTGGTGCCAAAATGGTTGATGACTACCAAATGACAGAGCCAGTGGATCCAGCTAAACCCAACAAAAACGCCACCGGTGCCAAATACTTTACCGACGGCAAAGCCAAAATTATCGAAATCGGTTAGTAACTAAATAGTTAATAAACTAAAATGCATTTTGTATCTGTAGAATGATATTTTATTAACCAAAAGGTTAACAAAACATGGTGCCGAAGAGAGGACTTGAACCTCCACGAGCTTGCGCTCACTAGTACCTGAAACTAGCGTGTCTACCATTCCACCACTTCGGCAAATTTTTATTCGACGCGGCTATCCAAATTTACTCCAGATAAACTCGCTTCGAGCGAACTGCCCAGGATTCAATATTATAAAACCGGTCAGTTGGCTCTCCTAATTTATGCATTGTTATTCCTTTTACTCCCTTGGAAACGCCATAAATGTAGGTAGGGCTATACAGCATCACGGCGGGGTTATCTGCCACCCAGGCGCTGACAAATGACTTATATTTTGCGGCCCTGGTAGGTTTGTCTTGCAGAGTCCGCCCACCTTCCAAGGCCTTGTCGGCTGCTGTTGATGCGTATGCTGAAAGGTTTAAGCCGGGGTCGGCAGCCTGAGCAGAATGCCAGTATGAATAAACATCGGAATCTAAGCCTACGTTTATGCCATAAAGTAATGCATCGTATTTACGAGGCCTAATGTAGCTTTGTTGCAGGGTTGCGGCATCTACCTCGGTTATCTGCACCCGAGCGCCTACCTTTTCCCACTGCTCCTTAATGCTTTCGGCCACCTTGCTGTACTGGCTGTTTGATTGAGTTACCAGTTTAATCTGTAACGGAGCACCATTTTTAACCCTTACGCCTCCCTGCCCACGTTGCCATCCGTCATTATCCAGAGCCTTATTGGCAGCGTCCAAATTATATTTCGGCTGCTGAGCCCCGGCACCAAGTCGCCCCGGCATTAACGGACTGCCTAGCTCCATGGCATGGCCACCCAAGTTTTGCTTTACGATTTCCTTGCGATTGGTTGCCTGGGCGAGGGCTGTGCGCACTACTCGACCTGAAAGCGGCCCACTAGTTGTTTTAAAAAACACGCCGACTTCATCTGGCGCAGTAAGCTCATAAATCTTCATGTCACCTAAGTCATCGGCTTTATCTACCTGTCCCGGTTGCAAGCGTGAAACACCCATTACTTGGCGCCGGGAATATGCATCTATTGCAGCAGCCGATGTTTCATAAGCCTTAAAAACCACCTTATCTAATAGCGGTTTGCCATCATAATAATTCTCGTTCGCGGTAAGCTGTACTCTACCTTCCACCGTATCAAACTCTTCCAACTTAAATGGGCCAACTCCAACGGGTTTTTGATTAAAATTAGCTACTCTCAAGCTCGAGGGCTCAACTGACTCGAGCAAATGTCGGGGTAAAATGCCAACGTTTGTTAATTGAATAAAGGGAGTAAAGGCCTTGGGTAGTGTGTAAACTACCGTATGATCGTCCTTGGCCTCGGCTTTTACGCCCTGCCAGCTGCCTGAAAGCGGCGACCTACTATCTGGATTTTGAATAGCAACCAATGTAAAAACTACATCATGTGCCGTAAAAGGCACATTGTCGTGCCACTTAACATCGTTACGTAAATAAAAAGTGTAAGTTTTACCATCGGGGCTAATTGTCCAGCGCTTGGCAAGGTCAGCCTGTATCTCACCTTCGTTATTAACCTTTGTTAAACCACTAAAAATAAGCCGGCTGACATCAGCACCAGCACTTCCATCTGGCAAAACCGGATTAATATTTTTAAAGGTCCCCACCAGGCCTTCGCTATAAATTCCCCCAGCTAGTGGGCGCTGGCCATAATGCATTTGATACAAGTTAATTATTTGAATAGTCAAACCAATTCCGAGAACAAACACCAAACCCCACCAAAGTAGAACAAAACTGCGGATCATAGCAAATTGGCGCCATTTTCCTAAAAAATACTGGCGATAATACTGATAAATGTGCTGGCGACCACGGCTAATATCACGACCAAATTTACGATACTGACGCTGAAAACGGAATTTTAAATATGAAAACACAATTGTTACTTCTTAGATAGAATGCTCAGTATAACTGACATAACGAGAACGATTGCCAGAACAATGGTTGAGTCATACAAAAACTTTTCGGCTCCGCGTTTACTTCTGTAGAAGGAGGTATCGCCGCCGAAGCCAGCTCCAAGGCTAGATCCGCGTGACTGCAACAAAATCGCCGTTATGAGTAAGACAGACGATACTACAGTGATGTAATTGAATATTGATTTCATTTTTTAGCATTCTCCATGACGTCGGTAAGTAGGAAGTTGACAGCCCAAATAATAACAGCTGCCAGGATAGCTTGCCAAAAAGAGCTAATCTGGAGCGCCGGATAAAAAATCGTTACCAAATACAACATAAGAGCGTTTACAACAAATATGAAGAGCCCAAGAGTCAATACAATTGCCGGGAGAGCCAACACAATCACAAGTGGGCGGATAAAGGCATTTACGATGCTAAAAATTAAAGATGCGAATATTAAAACCCGAACCTGGTCTCCATAATCAACCCCTCCTAAAAGCGATGCGGCTGCCCAAAGCCCAAGGAAGTTTATTAACCAGCGTAATATAAATTTACGAATCATATCTTAGCACTATAGCACATCTGTTAAATTACTTCTTACCATCCAGAATTTGTTGAATTACCGCAGCCACTGCGTCGGGTTCATGTTGGGTTTTGGACAGGTAGCGCGCAACACCTAGCTCTTCGGTTTCGGGCATAGATTCGAAATTGCTAGCAACTACAACTAGCAGGTTTTTTAATTTGCCTTCTTCTCGAAGATTATGCAAAAAGGAGATACCATCCATGGTAGGCATAAGTAAATCTAGCAAAATGAGATCGGGTGTTTTTTTGCTAAGTAATGCTAAGGCCGTTTGTCCATCGGTTGCCGTTTCCACTTCGTAGCCTAGTTTATGTAAGGCAGCGGCATACGCTGTTCTTAAACCAGTATCGTCATCAATAACGTAAATTAATTTGTGGTCAGGCACTTTTTAATTCTCCTAATGCTTCCTTGATTATGCCAATAACTTCCTTTGGCGTGTAGCTAGATTTTGTTAAATACTTATAGGCACCCAAATTCATTGCTGCTTTGACTTCACTTGGTACAGTCATGTTGCTGAATACAATTATTTTAGTATTCGAGTGTTTTCTTTTTTGATCATATTTTTTTAAAAATTCGAGACCGTCTAAATTAGGTACGAGCATATCAAGCAAAATAACCTCTGGTGAATGCTCTCTTGCAATTTTCAAGCCTTCAACGCCGTCATTAGCGGTGTAAGTTTCGAAGCCTTCAATTGTCAGCACCGTGTTGTATGCGCTCTGCAGTATGTCGTCATCTTCAATAATCAGAACTTTAACCATGTATCCTCTTTTTTGCATTAACTATCCACAGCGCGAAACCGCTTTTGTTTTTTAACATACCCCCTATTGTACAACATTTCGGGTATCTTTTTCTTTACTACTTTGTACCGAATTTAATATTGGCAAGGTAATGGTAAACAAAGTTCCCTCCCCCACAGTCGAATCAACCGATATGCTCCCGTTGTGAAGTTCTACTACATTACCTGCCAAGTACAGGCCAAGTCCAGAGCCACCGCGGTCGCTAAGTTTGTTTTTGATTCTAGAGAACCGTTTGTACAGCTTGTCATAATCTTTTTTAGGTATACCAACCCCATTGTCTTGAATTGATACTGTAAAATTGTTCTTGGTTTCGGTGACTGTTAAAGTAATTTCGCCCCCATCTTGGGTATACTTGCTTGCATTACTCAGAATGTTTTCAATTAACATACGGAAAAAGGAAGGGTCAATTTCGGCCATCAGTCTCGCTGGCATATTTATATCTAAAATTTGCTTTCGAGTTTTGATTTCTGCACCTTGCTCATCAGCTATATCGCTAATTAGGGCTATGATGTCAGATGATTCAAATTCAGGAATCAATCGCCCAGCTTCAACCCTAGCGACGTTTAGCATTTCACTGACAATTTTTAGTTGGCGTTCGTTCGACTCATAAGCCTTTTTTAGGAACTTTATCTGGTCTGGTTTCAGCTCTCCTGCATAATTATCCAGTAGCATTGAAAGGAAGGCCTTTACCCCGCTTGCGGGGGTTCTTAACTGATGAGATGCAATGGAGACAAAGTCCTGTTTAGCTCTTTCTAATTTATTTTCCTCGGTTGCATCTCGAAACACTTCAACTGCTCCAATCGGTTTGCCTTCCAGGATCGCCGGCGAAACAGTAACGTGTGCAGTAAAAATACTTTTGTCTTTCCGCTCATACCCAAGCGTTGTCGATGTAGTTTTTGCTTCCTTTAAGGCTTTTGTGGCCGGCCTCTGTGAAGGCGGTATGCTCTTACCGTCCCCATCATATGCCTTGACGTGCGATGGAAAATATTTGCCAATCAACTCATTTTTTTCATACCCCAGCATTTGTAGGGCAACCGGATTTAAGTCTGCAATATTGCCTCTTTTATCTATATACACTAAACCCTCTCCAATACTAGACAAGAGTGCTTGGTTTCTAATCTTTGCAGCCTCCAGTTGTGATTTTTCTTTTTCAAGATTGCGCGCTGCTTTAAAAAGCATCGATTGCGTTTTTTTACTCTTTGCCATTGAATTTTGAAGCGCGTTGTCGGAGCGACTTTTTTCATTTATATAGGCGGTAATTAATAATATGGCGATTACAAAGTTAAAAATATAAAACCCAAACATGGGTGCCTCATAGGGCAAATAAATATAGCCGGCAATACCAAGTGCAAATAGGGCCATTAGGCAAAGTAGCATGGCAATCATCCACCTATATGCACTTTTTGGTGGCCGCAAAAAGGTAACAAATGGTAAATAGGGAAAGACTAAAAACGGCCCCGAGCCAAATGCTCCTCCTGTTGCGGTTACCGATATAACCGTCATGAAAGCAATGCTCGAAAGGGCCAATGATACCTTTTCAATGTCTCCATTGCCGTAGACTGCCCGGTAACACAATGCAATTACAATAATATCCAACACGTGGACCGCAAGAACCACAGGATTGTGATACATAAATGCAAAAACAGGTACAAAAACTAGTAAATATAGTGATGCAACATGGAGGTAGTATTTAATTACTTTGATTCTTGATGGTGCAACCCCAGATTCGAAATCATTCATGCGACTTAGCCGTCTTTGATTCATTCACACTGTTTGCTCGGAGATGCATTCGTATCGACCTGGCACGCTGAGCCCCAACGGCAATCGCAAGATCTGCTTCGCTGGCAATTGCAACCCCCCTAGCACTTCCAAAAGTTTTAATCAGTTTTTTTCGGGTTGCCGGTCCAATTCCCGGCACTTCGTCTAGCAGGGATTTAGTTTGGCGTTTACTCCTTAAAAGGCTGTGATAAGTGACCGCAAACCGATGAGCCTCATCCCTTATTCGCTGCAATAGCTGCAAAACATGAGATTCTAGCGGTAATCGAATAATCTCAAAACTGGAATTGTCTCGCTGGTCTATTCGAATAATTTCTTCTTCTCTTTTAGCCAAAGCAATGGCTTGTATATTTACGCTTTTTTCAAATAAAGTGCTCTGCGCCCCCGAAAGCTGGCCCTTACCGCCGTCTATTACAATTAGGTCCGGTTTAGGCCAATCCAAAATATTTTTACCGCTGAATCTTCTACCTATTACCTCTCGCATATGCGCAAAATCATCGTTCCCAGGAAGCCTCATTTTAAACCGTCGATATTGTTCACGATTGGCAACGCCATCCGTAAAAACCACCATGCTGGCAACATTATCTGTGCCTTGCAGATGCGAAATATCGAAACACTCAATCCGTCTTGGTAGGCTTTTTAGCCCCAAAACATCGGCCAGGCCTACAAGAGCCTGGTCCCGACTCAAATCAAAAGCTTCCTTTTCACCAAAGACCATTTGTTTGCCTAACGCTCGCAAATTGCGTAATTGATCGCGAATTTTTGCCGCCTTTTCAAAATCTTTCGTCTTGGCTGCACCAGACATGTCCTTTTCCAACTGGTCCAGTAATTTGGTCTTTTGCCCCCGAAAATACATTATTAAGCGTCGCAAAGATCGTTTATACTCTGCAGATGAGATAGCACCCTCTTCGGGCCCCGGGCACAACCCTAAATGAAATTGTAAGCAACCCCTTTGAGGCATTGTTGTATGGGTAACATAAGGGAAAACTTTACGCAATTGACGCATCGCAGTCCTAACGGCATCTGTTGCTGTAAACGGCCCAAAATATTCAGCTTTATCATCCATTGGGCGGCGCACAAATGTTACTACCGGAAATTCATCTTTCATTGGAATTCTAATATATATAAAATGCTTATCGTCTTTTAAATCGATGTTGTATTTCGGCTTATAGCGTTTAATAAACTCCGATTCTAAGAATAGTGCCTCTACTTCGCTTTCTACCGTAATCCAATCTAAATCCGCAATTTCTTGTACCAACAAAATAGTTTTTTGGTCGCGGTGGCGAGCTTGCTGAAAATATGACCCGACGCGATTCTTTAACACCGCCGCTTTTCCAATATAAATAATTTTGCCCTTCCCGTCTTTGTAAAAATACACCCCTGGGAGTCTGGGCAAATCGGCTAATTTTTTCTTTAATTCCGTTTGCGTCATGAACTTTATTTTATCACCTATTAGTGGTATAAATGTTTATCCTACCTCTTTAAGGAGACGTACATGAAAATTTCTCGATCAATGCGCATCTTTCTTAAAATGAAGGTGCTGACTTTGACAAAATGGATAGTATGGACTGAGTACTACAAACTTAGCAGCTTCAAAGAAAAGCTGGCGATAGCTATTTTGTGCGCAACAGCCTTTTCTAGTCTTTCCATTTTTTCCGATGTACTTGCTGGCAGCACGATCAGGTGGGTAGATGTTTGCGCATATGTGGTAGCGTTATCGGCCTTAGCGGGTCTAATTGGATTGTGCCTCAGAATTAGATCTAGATTCCAAAACCTTGCATAACTCGGCACAGCCATCAAAGTCTGCTTTTCAGCGGGCTTTTTTAATAAAGCAAGGTGGGAGCCAAAGAAACAAAAACAAATAATATTAATATGAGGATAATTGTAACGGATGTGGCATTTAACTTCATAATTTAAAGGTTGCCACGTTTCATCCGGAATAACAATAAGCTAGCCCTTTACACTTTGCCAATCTATAATACGCTTATGCTTTGGCAAGATATATTCTTTACTATTAGTTCGGTGGCGCTTAGTTTAGCCTTAATTCCCTCTATTTTCCGCAAAGATAAGCCGGCCTTTATTACTAGCCTTTTTTCAGGACTGATATTTTTATTTAATAGCTTAATTTTTGCGTCTCTGGGTCTACTTTTAACTTCGATCACGGTATTTATTAAGAGTGTTTTATGGCTAACTTTGGCGGGCCAAAAATATCGATTGGGCCATCATAAAATTCCTGGAAAAAAATGAGTTGGCAAGATGTAATCTTAGCGGCGGGCTCGATAATGTTTAACCTAGCTTTACTTCCGTCTCTTACCAGCAAGGACAAACCAGCATTAACTACAAGCGCTTCCACGGGATTATTATTAGGGCTTTTTGCGGTAGTTTACGTAAGCATGGGGTTGTATTTTGCTACCGTTTCGACGGCTATTGGCAGTGTAATGTGGATTATCTTGGCTTACCAAAAATATCAGACTAAAGCCTAACGCTTGCCGGCAGGTATTTTGTGCTCTGTGGGATGTTTTACAAGTAGGCGGCGCAAATACTTACCGGTATGGGAGTTTTCCACATCAGCAATAGTTTCGGGCGTACCTATTGCCAAAACCGTTCCACCCTCATCTCCACCTTCGGGGCCCATATCTATGATCCAATCAGCAGACTTAATAACGTCTAGATTATGTTCAATAACCAACACCGAATTGCCGGTTTCTACTAGTGCATTCAAAACATGGAGTAGTTTTTTAACATCTTCAAAATGTAAGCCAGTAGTGGGTTCATCTAGAATATATAAAGTTTTACCGGTACTGCGCCTGGCTAACTCCGTTGCAAGTTTTATTCTTTGGGCTTCACCGCCTGAAAGGGTAGTAGCTGGTTGCCCTAAGCGGATGTAGCCTAACCCAACGTTGTCTAATGTTTCTAATTTGCGGCGAATCGATGGAATATTTTCAAAAAAGCCAACCGACTCTTCTACTGTCATATCCAAAACTTGCGAAATATTTTTACCCTTGTAGTGAATTTCCAGGGCTTCGCGATTATAACGTTTGCCCTTGCACTCTTCGCAGGTCACGTAAACATCTGGCAAAAAATGCATTTCGATTTTAATAATGCCATCACCGCGACAGGTTTCGCATCGGCCACCTTTAACGTTAAAACTGAATCGGCCAGCTTTGTAGCCGCGTATCTTTGCCTCAGGAGTTTGCGCAAATAGTTCGCGAATGTCGCCAAAAACGCCAGTGTAGGTTGCAGAGTTACTGCGAGGTGTACGGCCAATTGGTGATTGATCGACGCTGATTACCTTATCCAGGTTTGTCGTTCCCTCAATATCATCATGTTTGCCTGGCATATCACCAGCTCGATGAAAAGTTTGGGCCAATTTTTTTGCCAAAATATCATTAATTAAGCTGGATTTACCTGATCCAGACACCCCGGTAACTGTAGTGAATTTTCCGAGTGGGATTTCTACATCTATACCCTTTAGGTTATGTTCTTTGGCACCTTTAATTTTCAAAGTCTTGCCATTTCCCCTGCGGCGAGTAGCGGGGACTTCGATCTTTTGTAATCCAGCCAGGTATTGCCCAGTGATGCTGGCATGCTCTTTTTTTACTTCTGATGGTGTGCCGGCCGCAACAACTTCGCCCCCATGTTCTCCGGCGTGCGGTCCAATATCTATTAAATAATCAGCCGCCAGAATGGTATCTTCATCATGTTCCACCACAATTACCGTATTGCCCAGGTCTCGAAGTCGCACTAATGTCGAAATTAATCTGTCGTTGTCGCGTTGATGCAATCCAATAGAAGGTTCATCTAGTATGTACAAAACGCCCATCAGACTTGACCCAATTTGTGTCGCCAAGCGTATACGTTGAGCTTCGCCACCGGCTAAGGTGTTGGCGCTGCGATCTAACGTAAGATAATTCAACCCAACATCTTGTAAAAATTCCAATCGCGAACAAATCTCTTTTAATATTTGTCGGGCAATTTGATTTTCCTTTTCGCTCAACTCTATTTTGTTAAAAAAGTTTGCAGCGGCCTCGATGGAGAGATTTGTTAGATCGACAATCGATTTGCCCGTAACAGTTACGGCTAATATTTCTGGCTTCAACCGCTTACCGTGACACACAGGACATTGGTGTTCGGCCATATACTTTTGTATCTCCTTGCGCACAAATTCAGAATCCGTTTCATGATAGCGGCGCTCTAAATTGGGAATTACTCCTTCGAAAGTCGTATTGTAAACTCTTCCACCCGGCCCTTTAATTTTGATTGGCTCTTCGCCAGCACCAAACAATATTAAGCGCAGGTCGGCTGGCTTCATTTCCGAAACTGGAATATCCGTGGAAAATCCGTGAGCTCGAGCCACGCCTTCAATCAATTTTGTATACCAAGTTACACGAGCAGTAGTTCGCGCCCACGGGCGAATTGCCCCTTCGGCAATTGTTAACCTTCTATTTGGTATAACAAGTTCTGGATCGACTTCTAGCCGTGTTCCCAAGCCCGTACAGTGAGGGCACGCCCCGTGTGGCGAGTTAAACGAAAAGTTACGCGGAGCAATTTCGCCCAAGCTTACCTCTGGGTGAAGGGCGCAGGCATAATGCTCACTAAACACATGCGTTTTGCCATTATCAGCCTCTACAATCCGCACAACACCCTCGCCTAAGTTCACAGCTTGTTCCACCGAATCAGTTAAGCGTTTTTGAATTTCGGTATCTACTACCAGCCTATCTACCACAGCCTCGACGGTATGCTTGCGCTGTTTATCCAAATCGGGGAATTCATCAAGATCATAAATTGTACCATCAACTCGAGCGCGCGCGTAGCCGGCTTTCTTGAGCTCCACACCCACATGCTTGTGCTCACCTTTTTTGTCATCAACTACAGGTGCTAAAACTAAAACTCTAGTGCCACTTGGTAGCTTTAAGATTTGGTCCACGATTTGAGCACTTGATTGGCGTGATACTTCGCCTCCGCAAATAGGGCAGTGTGGTATGCCGATACGGGCATATAAAAGCCGCATATAATCATATATTTCGGTAACAGTGCCAACTGTGGAACGTGGGTTGCGTGAGCTAGATTTTTGGTCAATCGAAATAGCCGGACTTAAACCATCTATTTGGTCCACATCCGGCTTTTCCATTAGGCCTAAAAATTGGCGAGCATAGGCACTTAGACTTTCTACATAGCGTCGTTGTCCCTCGGCGTAAATAGTGTCAAAGGCCAGAGACGATTTACCCGAACCAGATAGCCCGGTGATAACAACTAACTTGTCACGGGGTATCTCGACATTGATGTTTTTTAAGTTGTGTTCTCTTGCGCCGTGAACAACGATTTTATCATGCATGCTCTATATACTCTCCACCTGTAAACAAAGACTGATTATACACATTTTTTGTTCAATTGACAAGACTGAGGGCAATTAAAAACAGTCCTGACTTGTGGGACTGTTTTTAAGATAATTGCGGTGTAGGGGAGGCATCCTTGCCTCCCCCGCCGTCTTATGTGCCGGCCGGGACGGTCAGCGGCAGCTGGCGCGTCACCAGGACGCTCTCGCCGAACGGGATCCCCCAAATCGGGTCGTACCGACTGGAGACCATGACCGCGAGGACGTGGTCACCGACCCCGAAGTCGCGCGATCCGCAGAAGTGGCCACTGCCGGCACCGTTGGTGCGCAGGGTGCCGATGCGGAGCTGCGAGCAACCGACGACGTTGCCGTCGATAACGGTCAGGTCGAGCACGACCACGTTGTAGGTGGTACGAGGTGCCAAGCCGTTGACCGACGTCGCGACGTTGAGCGTCCCGAACGAGTTGTTGCCGGCGATCTTCGTCGCCTTGACGTTGACGCGGCCGTACTTGCTCGAGAGCTGCTGCGACGAGTCGATGCAGGAGGGCGCGAACTGCGCATCACCGTAGAGGGCAGAGGTGCTGGTCGGGGCGGCCGAGGCCGGCGCGACGAGAACTGCGGAAACCATGCCCAGCAGGGCGAGAACGATAAGGCGCTTCATCAGAAGCCTCCTTGCCCTTGCGGGCGGTCGAGTTAAAGACGGTGCGATGAAGCGATCTCTCACCTCAATCATATCTATTATAGCATAAGGAGTTTATATTGTCAAGTGTTCCTGTCCTAAAACATTTATGCCCCGATCCATGCAGATCGAGGCACTAGAAAAATTCATACCAGGACAAAAAGACATTTATACCTACATACAGGAGCGCAAGTGAGCGGAAATAAAACTTGAGCCCAGTCATCATGCTTTCCTCCATTCCTTCGCCGGTTACCCCTGTTTTCAAATAACTTAACACCCCCGGTAGCAACCAATAAGTAACTATCATGCTGATAAAGGTCCAGACTAGCGGCACGGCCACTATGAACCACCTTTTGGTGGTACTTCCCAAAGCAGGTTAATCGCAAAGATTCCGGTGGCACAACCGCCAACCAGAAACCCTATGTGTCCAAACCTCAAGCCCAACAAAATCAAGAAAATTGCGAAAACTAGCGCTACCAGTCCGATAAGTTCCGCTTCGGCACGAAGTCTACGCCTGCGCATATTATGCTTTCTGTTGAAGGTACGTTAGTTTGTTTTACCAGAATTTCTAGCCTCTGGCAATTAACTACTCCTCTATCCCTATCTGAGTACCATCTGGGGCATCTGTTGTGCTTGAACTATTTAACGAGGTGGAGTTAGAGCGATAATCATCTAGGTAACCATACCGATCGGCGTCTTCTTCAAAACACTGCTTACCTGTAGCATGAGAGTTTACTTGGCTCGAAATAGTTTTACTGCTAACAGAAGTAAGTCTTGCGCCCTTTAGAGAGTTTTTGCTATCTTCATCCTCTACTCCATAATCAGTATCAGTGGATTGGCCGGGGCGTTTAAATGTGGCACATAGTTCGTATTTACTTCTGCCTTTTTTATTAAAATCATACCTATCTAGTCTTGATTGCAAACGAGTGCCAACTTTTAAATCTTCTAGCTTTTCGGGCAGCTTGGAATTATTAGTGAAATAAGAGTTAACTTTACTGCTTAAAGTGGTTAAATCTTTTTCGGCCTGGCTGTCTTCGCGGAGGGTATTACTAAGTAGCTGATACCCAATAATTGTTGCAACCACTAGGCCAGTCAAAATAAGCATTCCTAGCGTGCGGGTTTTCATTGGGTTGACTTCCTATGCAATTTAAACCAGTAATAGCCAAATATAGAGCCGGCAATCGCCAAGGTAATCAGCAAATGAAGAAAGTCACCAATAGCCGATTGAGAATCACTAACACCGGCTGTTTGGCTGTAAAAGCTCAGGTATCCAGCGGCATCATCGGCTATACTACTAGTGTTTATTAGGCTGTAGATGTAGCCAATGAGCTTGCTTAAACCTATTAAAAAACTAACTACTAGTACAATTTGCATACCACGCCTTCTAGAAGCGTCACGCAAAAGGGTCGGATGTGTTTCTTCAATACCAGCAAGTCTCAAAAATAAGAATGCAAAAATTGGAAAACTTACTGCCAGTGCCGAAACAGCATAGGGATTAATAAACTCCCCTGTCACGCCTAAGTTGCCCTTTACAAGGACGTCGATAATCCCATGCAGTAATGTACCCCAAGAAATTGCAGCCACACCGAGACTAAGGAACATAATTACGTATTCCATACCATAGGTACTGTAAGCATGCACAACCGGAACCGGCCGATCGTCGTCGTCTGATTCGGTTTGCAAATTGGAGATTAGTGAAGACGGCGCCACCTGTGATGATGTAACTGGCGCTGGGCCAGCTGGGGAGGGTGGATACGGAGATGAATGAAAAGTTGCAGAAGGTGCCGGCGCAGGTATTGGTGCGGCTTCGTTCTTCATTTCCGAAAGAGCATTGGCTAGGCTTGGCGACGGCTCAATGTTTTTTTTGAATTGGGTGGTTGGTGGCTTTGAGGCCTGTGTTCGTCGCTCATTTGCCGCATCGAATGCAGCATCGATGTTAGATTCATCATGCCCTTCGTTCATGAGGTTTTTTCGAATCTGGTCATCACCTATACCTTGTAGTCGCTTTTCGGAGATGTATTTTTCGGCGCTATCAATCATATGAAATAAAGTATGCTGAAAGTGCTTATGCTTGTCAAGTTTTGGTACGTTTTGACGAAGCCTTTGAGGCCGCCTTTATTTCCTCGATTTGATCGCGAATAGCTGCAGCCTTCTCGAATTGCAAGTTTTCGGCAGCTAATTGCATTTGATTAGTCAGTTCAGAAACCAAGTGTTTGCGTTCATCCTTTGGTATTTCCCCCACGTCAAACTTCTTTACGTCCGCGGTTTCGGCTGCTTCTTCGGCACGCATCTTTTCGACTAAGGCCTTCTTGATGCCAGCCGGGGTTATGCCATGATCCTGGTTATACGCAACCTGAACTTTACGCCTTTTGTCGGTTGTATCAATCGCGGCCTTCATAGATCTGGTAATGACATCCGCATACATAATTACTCGTCCTTCTACATGCCTTGCCGCTCGACCTACAGTTTGAATTAAGGCCTGTTCGCTCCGCAAAAATCCCTCTTTATCGGCATCTAAAATTGCCACAAGACTAACTTCGGGCAAATCCAAGCCTTCACGCAACAAGTTAATTCCCACAACTACGTCATATACCCCACTCCTCAAATCATGCAAAATATCCAATCTATCAAGAGTTGTTACCTCGGAATGAAGATACTGAACCTTTATGCCCATCTCTTGCAGGTATTCAGTTAAATCTTCGGCCATGCGCTTGGTAAGGGTTGTTACCAGTACCCTTTGCCCGTTTGCAACGGTACTGCGAATTTCGGCTATCAAATCATCAACCTGACCATTAACTGGCCGCACAGTAATTTGAGGGTCAACCAGCCCGGTGGGACGAATAATTTGCTCCGCCACCAGCTTGGAGCGCTTTACCTCCCACTCGGATGGAGTGGCCGAGACGTACACTACCTGATTAATATGTCGCTCGAACTCATCAAAAGTCAAAGGCCGGTTATCAAGAGCGCTGGGCAACCTAAACCCATGTTCAACCAAAGTAGTCTTCCGGGCGCGATCGCCATTAAACATGCCCCTCACCTGAGGAATAGTAATATGACTTTCATCAACAAACATCAAAAAGTCATCCGGAAAATAATCCAGTAAAGTTGCAGGCTGCTCCCCCGCCTCCCGATTGGTAAGATAGCGCGAGTAGTTTTCGATACCGCCGACATATCCGGTTTGTTCGAGCATTTCCATATCAAAATTTGTGCGTTGTTCCAGGCGCTGAGCCTCAAGTAAACGGTTATCAGCCTTCAGTTCCTTTAATCTCTTATCCAAATCAGCTTTGATTTCGCCAATTGCCTTAACTAGCTTCTGTTGCGGGGTTACAAAGTGCTTTCCAGGAAAAATGCGCAATTCCTTTGGCTCGGCCAAAACCTCTCCAGTTAACGGCTCTATACGGCGAATTCTCTCAATTTCGTCGCCGAAAAATTCGATCCTGTACGCCGTCTCGTCCCCAACCGGAAAAACCTCAAGGGTGTCACCGCGAACTCTGAATGTCCCGCGGGTAAAGCTGGTATCGTTTCGACTGTATTGGACATCTGTTAGTTGACGCAATAATTTATCGCGTTTTCGTAATTCACCTTGATTAAGCTCAATTGCCATTGCGCTATAATCTTCCACGCTTCCCAGTCCATAAATGCAGCTCACGGACGCCACAATTAGCACATCTTTGCGAGTTAACAAGTTTTTGGTCGCAGCGTGCCGTAAGCGGTCGATCTCTTCGTTTATTGAAGAATCTTTTTCGATATATGTATCGCTGCGGGGTATATAAGCTTCTGGTTGGTAATAATCATAGTAACTAACAAAATATTGAACCGCATTATCTGGAAAATATTGGCGAAACTCACCATACAGCTGCGCCGCCAGGGTTTTGTTATGACACAAAACTAAAGTGGGCTTTTGGGTATTTTGCACAATATTGGCCATAGTAAAAGTTTTCCCAGATCCGGTCACACCTAAGAGCGTTTGCTCTTTATCGCCTTGGCCCAACCCATTGGTCAGTTGGTTGATAGCCTTTGGTTGATCACCAGAAGGTTGGTATTTACTTGTTAGCTTAAACTGAGTCATCCACCTATTATATCAAGTCAGAATGTTAAAATCTCTTATTCTATTCTTGACAAAACATAAGCAACTTGTTATAATACAATAATAGTCACTTTGAAACATCGATTCGGCCAGGAGGCCAGTATGATCAAGAAGTATCTCGGATACGGTGCGCTGGTGGGCACAGGCCTTTTCATCCTGGCATTCTTGATGGGGGGGTTGTCGGTCGACACACGCCAGTTGATCGGATGGCTGGGATTCATCATCAGCCTAGTGATCGCCATCCTTTATCTCCGATCCTGGCACATCAGGCGCACGGATCCCGTTCCTTCCGACGGAGCACGTCAGAGGGAAGACCTTCGCGTAGCCATGTTTTCGATTCTCGCCCTTTGCATGTTTTTCTGGGCGGCAACAGTCAGCCAGAAAAATTACGAGAGTGTTGTCGTGGCACTGGCTGTAATCGGCATAAGTGCTGTGTTGCTCTACGGAGCCCACTCCATCTTCATCCCGAAAAAGAAAACCGACAAGAAGTGACCAACCGAGCGCGGTGAGTTCGCATCAAGCGACCTTATCGCGCTCTTCGCATTTTAGCTGCCGTTTTGGATTTTGCGATACCTTGTATCTAAAATTTTTATCAACTTATCTACTAACCGGGCCGGATCTCGATCATATAACACTGTATTGCGTGAACGCTTAGCAGCTTTTAAAATACCGGCGATTGCATCAGTTATTCCACCTGATCCAATCACTACGCCTATTGGCGTTTTTTCCTCGAAGGCAACAGCAAATTCCTGCAATGTGCCTATTCGACCCCCAATAGCTACTACCGCGTCACTTGAGCGAACAAGCAACAGGTCACGACCGGTATAATCAAATCCGGTACAAACAATCGAATCATAATGCTTTATCGGTAAACGATAGGTTTTTACGTGCTGAATCCGAGAGGCGGCAGGCGAGAAGCCAATGGAAATCCCTCCGTTTTCCTTGCAGGCTTTGGCAGCATAATCGGGTAGTCCGGTTGTGGATCCCGTCAGTAAAATGTGTCCACGTTTTGCTATTTGAGCACCGGCTGCTTCGGCCAACTTAAAGGCGTGGGTAACGGTTGTACCCTTGGCAGCTCCCGAAACACATATTTGATATGGAGTGGATTTTACTTTTTTTACCTCTTTAGCCAATAATCAACTCCTCGGGCTTAACCATGGCATTGTCAAGCTTTTCCAATAACTGCTCCCTAAGCACTTTTTGCCCCACATATCGGGCAAACACCTCATTCCACAAAGATTCGGTAAAGTGGTACAGCAAACGAGATTCATAGGGAACTTCATTGGCATAACTTAGTACTACATCCATCAGATTGAACGTCAAAATGTCCTCTCCCCTGAACACCCCCACGTAATCCATATCCTTCCAAAAACTAAGCTCCGGATCGATTTCATAAAGAGTTTCCTCGGCCGCCCTCCAATGTAAATCCTCTGGCTGCAAATGGGGCTCAAAAACCTCTGGATGATCTTTGGTTTCGCCAGTTTTACCGTAATATCTTTGAATTACCTCCCAGTGGATATACTGCCCTTGCACCAGCGGTACATCGGGCGCTCCGGCAACTAAGGTTTCGGTAACTATCTCACCAAAATTTTTCTTGTTTTTAAGAAGCTTAAAGAATGCGCTATATAGGCGGACTTCATTGTAATAATGAAGTGTAACCGTAAATGTTTTAAGCGTTATACCCTTCATTTCCTCGTGCGGCGGAGCCAAAATAGCCACAACTCCCATTTCTTTGGAGTGAGTATTTATGTGTTTTTTCTTCTCAATAAAATGATCGGCAATATCCCCCCATTTGGCTCGGTCAAATCTTACGAGCTCAATCTCGCGCTCTTCAAAATCATCACCCTTTAAGCCCTTGTAAACTTCATTGAATTTGTTTAACCATTCCGGTCCCTCTGTAAACCTAATGGCAATAAAAAGTTCGGCCAGCTTTTCCTTGGCAATCATTTCCTCATAATTCGAGTAGCCCAAATGCTTCATTAGATTTTGGGGCGGCATTTTGGCCATCAGCTCCACAGCCTTTTCATGCTTCAGCGCAAAACAGCTTCGAGGCATTTGAATATTTTGAATCTGACGAATCACCAGCGGCACAATATCATTTACGCTGGTTGTGTTCCTGGCACCGATCTGACGAGAAAGTTGAATGTCGTGACTTCCAATTGTCCGAATAAGTCCATTGTAAAGTTCTGGCCCGCTACAATCAAGCGGCAATCCCATTTTTTTAGTGGCTTGAGCAGCTTTGGTTGCAAGTTCAGCGGCTAGCGCTACGTCCATGCCTTTTTTACCCGTTCGTTCTTCGAGCTGGGCAAGAGCCATATCAAATAAGGGCTGCTTTGCCTGTAAAAATCGGGCAATTCGACTTTTGGTAGGAGCCTTCACTTTATCGAAAGCTTCCTTATTTTCATTCGGCCGACGCCCTTCGTACCGTGCAAAATACCAGGCTTAGCGCCGATTTCTTGAACCACTGATGTTGAGTTAGCACTACCAAACGTTAGTGCCTGCTCGATGGTGCCGCCTTTAGCCAGGGTGGCAACAAATCCTGAACAAAAAGCATCTCCGGCTCCTGTTCGATCAATAACTTTTACATTTTTGTATTGCCCGGCATGGTAAATTACATCTCCATCGGTGGCGTAACTGCCATTTGGGCCATCAGTCATCACGAAATATGAAACGAACGGCATGCCGTTAACAATGGTTTGAGTAGGCTTTTCGCCTCCAAACAATATTTGCATTTCTTGCCAATTGGCCATTAAAACATCCACTCCCTTAAGATAGCTGCGTAACTTGCCAACGTGGGTGAGTTCACCGTGTCCCGGATTCAACGCTACCTTAATGTTATGTTTGTGTGCATGAACTAGTAGCCGTTTTAATAATTCCATGTTACCGGCCAAGGAGGAAATATACATCCAGTCAGCCTCAATAATATGTTTATGAAAATCGCTGGGTTTTATATTGTGGGATGCGCCGCGATAATTCAGAATTGTCCGCTCGCCGTTGGGGGCAACTAAAAGGGCTGAGTACCCTGTGCCGTTTTTTTCATCAACAGCGACATGCTTGGTATCTATCCCTTCTCGCTTCAGCACTCTAATTATTTCGGCGCCGGCCGGATCACGACCGATCTTTCCTCCAAATGAAGCGTGCAATCCTTGTCTGGCAAAGGTTACTGCAGCATTCGTGGCACCACCACCGGTATCGAAATGAATATTATCAAGCTCTAACTTAGCGCCCAGGGGGAACTGCTCGACGTAATTGTTTGTTCGGACATCCCTTTTGGCAGCTAGCACCTTTCCGCCCAGAAACACATCCTGCACTGCAGCACCGATCGAAATTACCTTAATGTGGCTAAAATCCATGCTTAAAGTATAGCGGTTATGCTTGTAAAAATATATAAATTTTTACAAAGCTTCAGCTGAAGCGAACGATTTTTTTAACAATTCCATTTGCTTTTTGATAATTTCTACTGCCTTCTCATCGCTTGAGCAGTAGCCCCCGTCGGCAAAGGAAAGATCATAATATTTGCCACCTACAGTTTTTTGTTCAACGCTATATGGCTGATTAAGCGACTTGGGGTCAATTGAGTATTTTGTTATTGCTCCTATAGCACCGTTTTCGCAAGTAGCCGGCTCTCCGGGAGTATATTCAGTGCCTTTTGCTGCTTCAACAATGCTTTTAGAACTAAAGTTGACTGTTGTTGAAGAAAACAATTTTCCTGATTCACCTAATTGAGATTCTTCAGGGTAACTTTTGTAGGTTATGTCTTCCAGCCCAGCCAAAATCGGCAGCTTTAGACCGATTTCCTTTATATCTAAGTATTTAGGGGTCTTTACTTCTTCTTTGGGTGCTGGCTCCGCTATAGCTTGTTGGTCAGTTTTTTTATTTTGTACAACCGTATAAACAGCAACGGATGCAACCGCAACTAAAACTACACCAATAATGATTTCGAAAATCATGGCGCCTCGTTGATTTGAGATAAGTTTTTTCATTTTTATTTAAATTTCACGGAGTTAAATATTAATTCGGCTGTTTTTAGATCATCAAGCTCGAAGTATTTGTCTAGACTAAGTTTAGCTTTAGGGTTGGTTTCTGGGTAAGAACCGGACATCCATACATAATCTTTTTCCTCTGGACCATGGAATATTAAATAAGGTGGGAATCCCTGATACTTTGTGGTTTTGATTGTGTAATATTCCGGCTCGGTTTCCTCATACAGCCCGATGCGTTTTTCGCCAGGGTCATTATTCGTACTGTCATACACACGCTGCTTTACTAAATAAATATTCTTTCCCTTAGTAATGTTCTTTGGTGTAGCTGAAAAGGTTTCGGTTACTATCGGGCAGGGATCTGGACAACCGCCTCCTAATCCATCCGGAGGATTACGCAGCGTTAGAATAAAACCTTCGGGACTTTTTATTTCTCCTTCCTCGAGATTAAATTCCGAGGCCACTTGTTTGTATTCAATACTTTCCTCCCATTTAGGTGGATACTTAAAAGTTAAACCGTTTACTTTGGACGTAAACGTTTGCCAACCTGCATAAGGATCTTTTTTAACTGGAGTTTGCACCTCACTGGGTTTATCCACCTGCCTATTCTGGAGGACGGAGTATCCCACAACACCTGCTACGACTAACACCAAGATCCCAACAACGATTTCAAATACCAGCGCGCCTCTTTGATTAAGTATATTTTTCATTTTTATCCTAAATTTTTTATTAGTACGTATACTGGGATGGCAATCAGAACAATAGCCAATATTACGGCAATAATTATGCCACCGTTTTGGTTATTTATTGGTTTCACTTTATTTCCCGTGATTGACTTATTGCTTTGTCCAGCGCTTCAGACTGAACTGATTGCATTTCATTTACAGATTCTTCATCTGAACATGGCGCTTGGGGCCCGTCATTGTACACGAAAAAATCCTCAAACTCCTTGGCATGGCCCTTTTGAACAGAATCCTTAAGACCATCTAGCCGATCTGTCCATCTACTTTCTGGATCGGTTGAAAGTGAGGTTTTTAACTTCTTGTACGTTATGCCAAGCGGATACGATTCGCCTACTTCTGAGCAAAACCCTTTGCTACTTTCCGAAAGCTTTTTAGTTGAGAAGACGATTCCCCCATACGAGCTTTTAGAATATTGCAAATCCTTAATATCATTGGATAACGGTATTTCCACACCTAGTTCTGGTACTTTGAGATACTGGCTATCACTTTTTTGATTTCCAGATGTTTTTTTAACCTGGTTGCTAGACATTTGATTTGACGAAGGGCTTTTGGTCGTATAAATATATACACCTCCTCCCACAAGTAATGCTGTTAGAGCAACGGCTAAAACTAACTCTAGCCCAGAGAATCCACTTTGTTTTTTATATATTTTCACTTGAATGCTCACTTTTGTTTTTGTAATACTTCTTATGTTAATTTTGACTATTTTTTTATTATTTGTCAAACATTAGGTCAATGATGCCTCATAAACGCTCTCTATGGTGGCTTCCAGAATAGTGTTAAATTCTTCGGGAGTCTGATTTACATTAAGACCTTCGGCTAAAACTCTGCTAAAGCTGGCAATTACGTCATGATTTTTGGCCAATCGGCTATTTGCATCAGTACGATCATAGCCGCCTGAAAGGGCCACAACTCGTACAACTCTTGGATGACTGGTGAAGGAACGATAAAGATCAGCCTGCTCTGGCAAAGTTAATTTAAGCATCACATTCTGTTCTTCAGATAAATTATCTAGGCCAGCTTTAAGCTGCTTTTTCAACTCCTCCTCTATACTCGACTTGTCGGTAGCATGAATATCTACTTCTGGCTCAATAATTGGCACCAACCCTGCTTTGGTAATGCGCTCTGCATATTCAAATTGCTGATCAACCACTTTTTTAATACTGTCTTTGTTGAACTGTTTAATTACCGACCGCATTTTGGTGCCAAAAATATTCTTTTCGATAGCGCTCTGCAGAAGTTGATCAAGCTCAGGCATGGGCTTCATTAGTTGCACCCCATCAGCTTCCTCGGCCAGTCCACTATCAATTTTCAAAAATGGAATTACTTTCTTTTTTTGCCACAAATAGTCTGCACTATCTAAACCCTCAATTTGCCTCTCCATTGTAGCTTTGAATAATATTGCTCCCAGAATTTTTTCTCCTGTAAAAGCCGGGCTCGTTATTATCCTTGTTCGCATTTGGTGAACAAGGTCAAACATTTCTTCCTCGCCCGAATAGGCGCTTTCGGGAACGCCATAGATAGCTAAGGCTTTTGGTGTGCTGCCACCGCTTTGATCGAGAGCTGCAATAAAGCCTTTGTCATGTTTCATTCTCTGTAGCTGTTCTGCGTTTATATTACCCATTTTTACTCCTTTATAGCTATCACTTTTTGATCATTTCCATTGCCTTTTTTACAATATGCGGGGCGGTTAAGCCGAAATGCTCTAAAAGCTCGGCAGGTTTACCGGACTCACCAAATCGATCTCGCATTCCTATTCGAGACACTGGTATAGGATGATTTTCGGCGACAAGTTCGGCAACTGCTCCACCAAGTCCACCAGCAATTTGCCCCTCCTCAATCGTAATTACTTTTCCTGTTTTACGGATAGAAACAAGAAGACCAACTGTATCTAAGGGTTTAATAACGGGGCAGTTTATGACCTCGGCTTCGATACCTTTTTTACTTAACTCTTCGGCAGCGAGCAGCGCTTGGTAAACCAGAATGCCGCAGGCAACCAAGGTGATATCGGTTCCCTTACGAAAAACTTGAACTTTACCAAGCTTAAATGGTGTGTCTTTGGTGGTAACAACCGGTGATTTTTCGCGCGCCAGACGAATATAGGCTCCGCCCTTATATGCAGCCAGGGCAAGGGTGGCTTTTTCGGCTTCTACGCTATCGCACGGCACAATAACAATCATATTTGGTAAAACTCTCATAAGTGCAATGTCTTCGAGCATTTGGTGGGTGGCCCCATCGGGACCAACAGATACTCCCGCATGAGCACCAACAATTTTAACGTTCGCCTCATTCAAGCATACACTGGTGCGAATTTGCTCCCAATTTCGCCCTGGACTAAAGGCCGCATAGCTTGCCACAAAAGGTACTTTACCCGTTAGCGCCATTCCGGAAGCCACAGTAACTAAATTTTGTTCCGCTATTCCAACTTCTACAAATCTTTCGGGGTAAGCCTTGGCAAAACCATCCATTTTGGTTGATTCAGTTAGGTCAGCGCAAAGCGCCACAATATTTTTGTCGCGGCCGCCTGCCTCAACTAAACCACGGCCAAACCCGGCACGCGTTGGCTCCTGCCTTACCTCAGCCTTAAAAATATCCTTAGCCAGTTTCATATCTTTATTCAGCATATGCCGCACCTACTCATGTTCACTCCGTATTCTTCCCTTCAAGGTTCTTAGTTGGTGGAGGGCTTCCTTGGCCTCCTTCTCTAGGGGAGGGGAAGTTGGTGTTTGAACAAAATATCCGTGCCAGTGATAATCCTTCTCCATAAAATCGACGCCTTTTCCGGGAATAGTGTGGGCAATAATAACGGTTGGCTGATGTTCGATTGCTTTTGATAAATTACAGGCGTCTATTATGGATTGAATATTATGCCCATCTATTTCAACCACATGCCATCCAAATGCTCTCCATTTAGCAGCTAAGTCTCCATGGGGCATAACAACTTCGGTCGGGCCATCAATTTGGATATTATTTCGATCAACGATTACCGTTAGGTTAGAAAGTTTATATTTACTCGCAAACATAATCGCTTCCCAGATGTTGCCTTCGTCCAGTTCGCCGTCTCCGGTAATGCAATAAACCCGCTGATTTTTTAAACCATCGAGTCGAAGCGCTAATGCCATTCCGCAAGCCGCACTCAGACCTGATCCAAGCGGACCGCTGGTGGTTTCGAGGCCTGGTAATCGGACTCTTTCCGGGTGGCCCTGAAGCCGCGTTCCAAAGTGCCTCAAAGTTTTTAACTCCTTTACGGGAAAGTATCCCGCTCGGGCCATTGTGGCATAACGCACCGGAACGGTATGACCATTCGAAAGTACAAGTCGATCCCTTCCCGTCCAATCGGGCTTTTTTGGGTCATGATTCAAAATTTGAAAATACATAGCAGCAAATATGTCTGCCAGACCTAGGGGCCCGGCTACATGGCCACTACCGGCCTCAACCAACATTTCTATAATATCTTGGCGGATTTGATTGGCTTTATTTTCGAGCTGAGTAATTGTCATACTTTTTCTTTCGTAGCAGCTTGCAAATTCTGGAACGCTTCTTCAGGGTCTTTTGCATTGTGAATGTGAGCTCCGGTGTACAGAATATCAACCCCAGAAGCTGTTATTTTTGCAGCGTTCTGTGTATTCACACCCCCATCAACACTTAATTCCAAACCTGGCTTAATAGCTCGAACCTGTTCGACTTTTTGCAGTTGGACATCCTGAAATTCGCCTCCGTTGTGGCTCAAACGGCCGGTAAAAATCAATACGTGGTCAACTTTTTCAATTAATGCAGCAGCAATTTCTACTGGGGTTTGAGGTAAAAGCGCCAACCCGGCCTTTACACCTAAATCTTGGGTTTGTCTGACTATTCCAGCCAAATCGCCGGTTGATTCAAAGTGATAAATGACAAGTTTTGGTTTTAGGCTAACAGCATTTTCGAAATGAACGTGGGGGTCTTCAACCATCAAGTGGATGTCAACCTCGGCTCCTTCAACACCGTAGGCTTGTGACAGGCCAATAGTGGCACGGTCGGCAAACTTACCATCGCAAATATCAAGGTGTATTCTCCTTGCAAAATTTTTTACTCGGCCAATCATACGGGCAAATTCTGCAGTGCTTTCAGCGTTTATGGTTGGTACTACTTCCGACATATTAGCCGTATAACTGCTCTATTTGATCAATTCGCCTTTGATGCCTTTCTTCGCCGGAAAACTTTTGACTCAGAAAATCATCAACTATTGCCAGGGCTGTATCTGTATCAATCATATCAGCGGGTAACACCAAAACATTTGCATCGTCATCATGCCGAGCCGCTCTAGCTTCGGCAGTGCTCCACACTAATGCGGCTCTGATACCACGAACTTTGTTAGCCGCCATTGCCATTCCCTGTCCGCTTCCACAAATCAAAATTCCGACGCCATCATCGTCCCCAAGCACCTCAGTAGCTACAAAATAGGCATACCGGGGATAATCATCGCCTTTTTCGTAGGTTAAGGCTCCCTTATCTTCAACCTTAACCCCTTTATGCTGCAAATGCTCCCTGACTATGTTTTTTAGTCCATACCCCTTGTGGTCTGTTCCTATATAGATATTCATAGATTAACCCCCCTAACCATACTCATATAGTTTTACCAACAATAACGACTTCTTCTACAAGCCTAGTGGAGTACCCCCATTCATTGTCATACCAGGCCACCACCTTTACGAGGTTACCGCCAACAACGTTTGTAAGTTTCATATCTACAATAGCAGAGTGGGTATTACCTAGGTAGTCACGCGAGACAAGCTCATCATCTGTGACAGCCAGGATGTGTTTTAAACGCTCACTTTTCGAAGCTTTTATCATAACCTCGTTTACTTCTTCGATCGTGACATTCCGCTTTGTAACTACTGTCATATCACTAAGGCTAACAACTGGGGTTGGGACTCGAATACTCAATCCATCAAAAACCCCCTTTAACTCGGGTATAACTAAGGCCGCGGCCTTGCTAGCACCGGTAGTTGTGGGGACAATATTTTCCGCAGCATTTCGACCCTCGCGTAAATCTTTGGCAGGAGCATCCTGAAGCACCTGGCTTGCCGTATAGGAATGGACTGTTGTCATAAGAGCTTTTTCGACACCAAATTCTTGCTCCAAAACGGACATAACCGGGGCAATGCAGTTTGTTGTACAAGAAGCATTGGAAACTAAAGTATTTTCGGCTGTAATTTTATCGTCGTTTACACCCAAGACAAAAGTTGCCACTCCTTCGTCTTTGGCCGGTGCTGACAAAACGACACGCTTAGCCCCGGCACTTAAATGCTTTTTGGCATCCTCACTCTTGGTAAATCGTCCAGTGCTTTCAATTACGACGTCAACATTTAAATCTTTCCACGGCAAAAGAGTTGGATCTTTTTCGCTTGTCACTCTAATTTTTCTTCCGGACACGATAAGGTTCTGCTCATCGCTGCCCACTTCCTCATGATACAAGCCATAATTAGAATCATGTTTTAGCAAATGACCTAGCGTTTTAGTATCTGCTAAGTCATTAATGGCAACAATTTCAATTTCATCATGACTATTGGCAATTTTAAAGGCGTTGCGCCCAATTCGCCCAAATCCATTTATGGCTACTTTGATTTTCATTTTGTTTTTTGTATTACCGCTTATTTACAATAATAATATAAGCATTAGCGTTTTATTTCAAGCTTTTTGATTCGGTCTACGTCTAAGGAACCAGTTCAGGACCCTTATTTATATGGCTATTATAAAATTCTTCAATTTTAGCCTCATCAACATCTTCCATATCATAAGTGTGAGTCCAGGCTGCCATTTGAATCGGCTTATCATTTTTGGCTCGGGGCATAAGAATAACTTTGACATTGTTGAACTGGGGATTTTTGGGAAGATTCGATACTACCTCTTTAAGTTTATCAATTTTTTCCTTGGCCAAATCTGGCTTATAGGCTATTACTATTCCACCATGCTCTAAATTATGGATAAAGGTTTCGGGGGGTATTTCGTTTTCGTAGGTGCCCCAATCGGCGGGCTTAATATAGTGAGGGCCCGAACTGGGCAAGTTCGAATTGTATTCAACGTGTGAAGCACCATCAGAAATATGCTCCTGGCCCTGGTTTTCATGTTTTGTACCCATTTTCTGTGCTTCAGCCTCGGGCGCGCTATTACCGCCACCTATGGCAAAAATGGCGAACATTGCACCTACAAGCAATATAACTATTATTGGCAATTTCCACTTGCCCATTTATTTATCCTCCTCATCATAACGTTTACTACATTCTTGAATAATTTCTTTGGCTACTTTCGCACCAAATGCTTCGTGAACAGTAACTTTCTTGCCCTGCAAATCTTTGTAGTGCTCAAGAAAATGCTTAATTTCTACCGGAACATGTAAATTTAAATCATTTATATCATGAATATGATCGTAGCGAACATCTCGGTGTGGAACACATATTAGCTTTTCGTCACCCTCACCGTCATCTGTCATTGTCATTACGCCTACAGGACGGCCCTCAACTAAGCACCCCGGGAAAAAACTATGATCACAAATGATGAATGCATCCAAATGGTCTCCATCATCACTGCGAGTCTCTGGTACAAAACCATAATCATAAGGATGTGCCATGGCTGCATACTGAACGCGATCGAGCTTGATTACGCCTAGATCTTCGTCATACTCATATTTATTTTTGCTGCCGGCCTGAACCTCAATAATCACATTAATGATATCGGGCGCCTGCTTGCCAATTGGTAAGCTACGAAGCATTTTTTCCTTTGTTTTATGTATCTCTAAGGAAGTATAACAGCGGCCTTAGGCGCTAAGCAACATAAGGCCTATTCATCCTTTTATTCCGTCACGATGACACTGGCCTTCATGTAGGGATGTGGTGTGCAGTGGTAGTTAAAGGTGCCAACGGTTTCGAATGTATGAGAATAGCTTTCGCCCTTTCCAAGTAATGGTCCTTTAGGTCCCCCTGCAGCAGACCCATCATCACTCGCCACGTCATGTTTAACGGAATCTTTATTTGTCCATGTTACCTTAGTGCCTTTTTTGACAGTAATGTTTTTTGGCTCATAGGCAAAATTCTGAATAGTAATTTGCACCTCTTCAGCTGTATTAGTTGCCGAATTACCTTCGGAAGAGGTAGACGGCGGAGGTGATGTTCTACTTGGTGAGCTAGCTCCGTCATTTGTCCTGTTAGCCAGCAAGAAGGCAACGACAATTCCAGATATAACCACCAGGACTAATATTATGCCGAATTTCTTCATTTAATCCTCCTTATTCAGAAATCTATTCTATTTAAAAGTACAGCCGCAGCAAAACCTACAGCCACTCCCAGTACTCCCGATACCAATCCAACAATAAATCTTGAAGTTTTTTCCGGCTCCATGAAGCAAAAACCCAATGTTATACCCCTTATATTAGGGTTATGAACGGTTTTTATCAATGATTATCCCGAAGGTAATGACGAATAGCAAGAGCTGCTGTAACTCCCTCGCCAACAGCACTGGCTATTTGCCCAGTGCCACCTGAATGTACGTCGCCGGCAGCAAATACTCCCGGTAAATTAGTGGCAAAGGCCTTATCGACTTTCACAAAACCTCTATCATCAAGATCCACGATATTTTTAATCCATTCCGTATTCGGAATTAAGCCTATCAGGACAAACATACCATCAGCCTTAATCTCTTCGCCCTGCCCCGTTTTACTATTGAAGGCAACCACGCCGCTAAGCCTACCAGCGTCTTCTTTAATCTCTTTTACGGAAGTATTAAACCTGATTTCTATTTTGTCACTTTTGCGTACTTTTTCAGCTAAGATTTCTGTTCCACGCAATTCCGACCCTCTTACTAACATTGTAATTTTCTCGGCAAATTTTGCTAAAAATAATCCCTCCTGCAGCGCCGAATTACCTCCCCCTATAACAATCAAATGTTTTTGGCGATAGAGTGGACCATCACATGTTGCGCAATAATGAACGCCCCTTCCAGTTAGCTCCTTTTCTTTAGGAATGTTTAAATGACGATAAGAAGACCCCATGGAGATCAAAATTGATTTGGATTTTAGATCTCCCTGATCGGTCTTTAGAACATAAGGATTGCCCTGCTCAATATTTGTCACTTTTACGCCGGTTCTTATTTCTGAGCCAAACCGCTCAGCCTGTTGTTGCATAAGTTCAGAAAGTTTTATACCACCCACACCCTCAGGGAACCCAGGGTAGTTATCAACTTGTTCAGTTGTAGCTATCAGCCCACCAACGATTCCTGATTCAAGCACGACGGTCTTCAAATCTTCACGTGTAGTGTAAACAGCGGCGGATAGGCCAGCGGGACCGGCGCCAACAATTGCCACGTCATAGATGTCCGCCACTTAAATACCTAAGAGTTTAATCAATTTTGGTTGATCAAACCCGATAACAAAATCTTTACTTCCACCCTTATTTACCAGCGTAACCGGAACTCCAAGTTGGTTGGTGAGTCTAATCATTTCTTCGGCAGCTTTAGCGTCGGTATCGACTGGTATTTCTTCAAACTCTATATTATGTTCTTTCAAAAACTTTTTTTCGGCATTACAGAATGCGCATGTTGCCGTAGTGTACAACTTAACTTCCAATAGTCGCCCCTTTCATATTCTTTAACCTATTATACCAAGGTTCTAAAAACCTATTTAAATAGGTTTGTGTCTTTTAGAATGTTAATTTTTCGCTCTACAAAGTCCTCGGAGTTTCTGGTGGCAGGGACCTGATATTTTTCTTTTTCCGAGCGAGAATCTCGCCTTAAATTAAATGACTCATTTTTCTCTACCCCCTGAATCATTGGCACTGATTCCGGCAAAGCTTTCTCCTTAATCACCGCTTCTTCTTTTACTTGTGCTTGAGTTGATAATGGAGAGCTTGGCTCAATTTTTTCAGTTACTTGACTAGATGATATTGGAGGGTTAGGCTGCATTAATTGCGCTAATCGGCCGATGTCGTAAATACCCAGTGCAAGGCTAGCGCTAAGCAATAAAATCATAGCTCCGGGGGGCAATACCTTCTTAATAAAGGTTTTTCGAAGATTCAACGCTTTGTTTACTTTTTTTAGGTCGCTTTCCGCCAAAATATTGGGTAGTTCCGAAGGCTGGGCTCGACGCACTGAACCGTCAAGAAAAAACAAGAGGATTGAATTTTCATTTTCGATACTGAAATTTGCTAATGAATGTGTCATAAGAGATTGCCGCAATGGGCCTAAGACTTTTTGCCCCCAACCAAATTGTCAATAATGTTTCCAACCTGAGCTGGTGTTACGTCCACCTTTACCAGATATTCAACTACGCCCAATTGTTTAGCTTCGCTGACAATTTTTTCATTTTCAATATTACTGAATGCCAAAACTTTCAAATTGGGGAATTTTTCTTTTAAGTTGTTCCCCCTTAAAAAATCCATACCTGATTGGCCGGGCATTAGCATATCTAAAAGCATGACATCGGGCTTAAATTTGTTTAATTGCTCTAGACCTTCTTCGGCGTTTCCACCTAATGAAACTTGATGCCCTTGTTTTTGCAAATAAAAAGAGTAGGCATTCCGAATTTCCATATCGTCTTCAACTATTAGTACTTTCGCCATGATTAGCATTATACGGTATGCTCGGCACGGTGCAAATAAAATTCTAATGCTTAAAAATTATTGAAAAAGCGCTGGCTGGTAATCAGCTAGGGTGGTTTTTTTGATTTCGCTGGCTCTTTCTCGAATATCTATAGGATAAATACCATCAAAGCATGATGCCGAAAACATATTGGCCGGTATCCCTGTGGCTTGCATCATTCCATCATAGGATAGATAACCTAGGTAATCGCAACCAATATAATCCTTTATTTCTGGGATAGATTTTGTTGCGGCAATTAAATCTTTCTGCCTGGGAGTATCAATGCCATAAAAATCAGGAAACTTTACCGGCGGAGAGCTGATTAAGACACAAACCTCTTTAGCCCCGGCTCCGTATAACATACGGACAATTTTCTTAGTTGTTGCCCCCCTGACAATTGAATCGTCTACTACCACAACTCGTTTGCCCATTAGAATTTCTGGCAAAGGATTTAGCTTCATACTTAAATCATGACCCCTTAATTTAACAGAAGGTCGAATAAAGGTCCGGTGAATATATCTATTCTTAATCAAACCATGATCAAACCGTATGCCTGACTCTTCCGAAAATCCAAGAGCTGAGGGTATCCCCGAATCTGGAACCGGGATGACAATGTCTGCATCGATCTTATGTTCCCTCGCCAACTGAGCTCCAAATCTTCTGCGAACTTCGTTTACCTTTTTGCCCAACAACTGACTGTCTGGACGAGCAAAATAAACAAATTCAAAAATATCCATTTTCTGGATGCCTTCCTCAAGAATCCTCGACCGAACTCCTTTGGAATCAATTATTACCATTTCGCCTGGTTTTATTTCTCTTTGAAAGGCCGCCCCTATTGTATCGAAGGCACAAGTTTCGGAAGACACGGCCCACCCCTCTTCTAACCTCCCTAGAGCCAAGGGCCGAATTCCACAAGCATCTCGAAATGCTACTAGCGTATCATTATGAATTGCAACGCAAGAAAAGGCGCCCGTAAACAGTGGGTAGGCTTTTTCGACAGCTGTCGGCAAATCTGCGCCATTAAATAGGTAGTGGCCAATTGCAGCCGCCATCATTTCAGAATCATTACTATCATGATGCTCAACACCGTGAGAATCTAGAAATTCTTCGAGTAACCTAACAGATGGCAAATTACCGTTATGGGCAAATGCCAGCCCCGCGGCCTTGTCTACGATTGGCTGTAAATGCTGGTCTTGTGACCCCGAGGTGGAATAACGATTATGGCCAACTGCAAGGTTTCCATGTAAAAGCGAGAGCTCTGATTCTCGATAAACATTTGCCACCAGTCCGCTACCATGGTGGCTATAAAGTCGTTTTGAATCGCTGGTAACAATACCCGAGCTTTCCTGACCACGATGCTGCAAGGCATACAGCCCATAATATGTTAGCCTGGCCACTTCCAGATCGAATCCGTGCACACCAAAAACAGCGCATTTTTCGCCTAAATTACTTTCAACCTGTGACCTAAACATAACCCCTCTATTACTCTTAAGTTTAAATGCGCATTTATAAAGTAGCAACCGAATATTTCTAAGGAAGGTTATAATAAGCAAATGAAGGAAAAAATACCCATTACAGCCATAACAGGCTTTTTAGGTTCAGGCAAGACTACACTCCTAAATTACATACTGGAACATAACCAGGGGCTTAAAATTGGCGTAATAGTAAATGATTATGGCGACATAAACATTGATTCAAAGCTGATTGCTGGGAGGACGGATAAAGCCCTTGAGCTTACCAATGGTTGTATGTGTTGCAGTTTAAACGCGCTTGAGTTAGACGAAGCCATTGGCCAATTTGCCTACAAAAACAGTCCTTTCGATTACATAATTATTGAAGCTAGTGGGCTGGCCGAGCCCTCGGATTTAGCTGCCACCCTGCGGGACGCCATGGGCCAGCACACCAAACTCGATAGCATCATAGCGCTTCTTGACGCGCATAATCTGGAAAACAACGCAAAAAAGGGTGATGCGGCAATTCGCCAAATTGAATTTAGTGATTTTGTAATAATTAATAAGGTTGATTTAGTGCCACCTGAAAAGGTGGAGGAAATTACAAAGCTCATCAATAGCATTAACCCCCGAGCGCGCTATTTTACTGCAGAAAACGCTCAAGTAAACATTAAATTATTGCTTGGACAGAATAACCATCATGCAAACGTGCCGGCCCACAAGCACGATTCTCATACACATATGCACGACGACTACGCGTCAGTTAGCTTTAGTACCGAAAAGCCTCTAGACCCTATGAAGTTCCAATCGTTTGTTAACTCCCAGATCCCAAACGAAGTTTATCGGGTAAAAGGAATGGTAAATTTGGGAAATAAAGGTAGTCGCCGTAAATACATATTTCAACTAGTAGGCAAGCGTGCTGATATTTCGTGGACCGACTGGGGAGCAAGCGAGCCAAAAACCGAATTAGTATTTATAGGTAAAAATTTTGACAAGGAAAAAATCGTCAAACAGCTCAAATCCTGCATCGACACAAGTCCTAGTAACTATGATTCATCTTATGAATTTGTTTTGCCAAAACGTGAAATTTAATCGTTTGTAATTTTGCCTATGTAAATTATTGGCATAATTCCTAATTATGTATCCATAAAAGGGAGTAGTGAAAATGGCAAAAAGTATGCAAAAAGTAGATGGAATGGCTTATGGAGTAATGGCTCTTGGGGCAATAAACTCGGGGCTAATTGGGTTGGCTCGCCTTAATATGATGAGTAAAATTTTTAGACGAAACTCAAAGCTTATGAGGGGTGCATATGCTCTTATTGGGTTAACTGCAATTTACAGATCTATCAGGTTACTAGCACCAAAATCCAAGCATGAACGTAGACTTCAAAAGCTTGATCACGCGTTGGATAAAATTGAAGGCTACGAAAAGCAAGCCCGCGTTTACAGTCAAACAGCCGAGAATTACATTCATAAATTAAAGAAAATGCGACCCAGTCTAGCAAAGTAAGACTATCCTGCTGGTTTCAAATCCTATATCCTGATTGCATGATATTGCGTTGGACTAAAAAGTTTTTCATTACAATTATTGGATTTGGTGTACTGATCCTAGGATTAATTTTGATACCCCTACCCGGCCCGGGGCTGTTGGTCTGTGCCTTGGGTTTAGGAATATTAACTTTTGAGTATGAATGGGCACAAAAGCACTTTGATCAAACAAAAGCTCAGCTAAAAAAAATAGTTGATCAATCAAAAACCAAAAACCAGTCCGCAACCGATAAGGAAAAAAATGAATAGTGCAAAGTCGTACGAAGAAATAATTGACCACTGCCAGCAATTATTAAAAAATTCTAACTCCACTCGTATTATAAATGGTGATGATTTAGGAGAAGAGTTTCAGGGCTTAGAAGCTTACGAATCTGCCGACTTTAACCATCCTGAGCTCGGAAAAATCCAAATTAATGCTACGAGACCAGAAGTGCGGCCACCATTTGAATGGCTCTACGAAATAACTGTGCATAATGACCCCTATATGCATTTTTTGGTGCGCGAAAAAGGCAATATTGTCGAAACTTATGGCAAGAATGTTTTACCAGTTGATGATTCTAGTGCCGCAAAACTGCTGACTTGGCTAAAAGAAATTTAATTCTGTTTTGTAATATTCACTAAGGCGCCCGGGGACCTTCTTCTCTACAATTTAACTACCATAATCGGAGGATCGCCTATGAGCCACAATAGCCTTGGTGCTTGTCCTCCTTTTTGGTAACTCTCCTTTCAATCATTACTAACAGGAGGGGAAAATGAAGGTAATTTCACAATCAATAATAAAAGATCTTATTTCAGATAAAAGCGGTGATTGTATATCATTATATATGCCAATTACCGACGTAATTTCGGGGCGGGAAGATGTGCTTCGGCTCAAAAACTTACTATCACAACTAGGTAAGGAGGCCGAACCAACTAAACAGATTAAGCCACTCCTAAATCAAGTTTATCAACTCTTTAATGATTCTTCTTTCTGGCGCCGGCCTGGAAAAGGTCTGGCACTATTTTATTCCCCAACAATCTCCATGCAAATTCGGACTTCCTCTGCTTTCCGCGAAATAGCCTTGTACTCAACTTCATTTTTCATTACTCCTCTGCTTCCACTTGTTAGTGAAAATATTTCATTTTCCGTGCTGGTTCTAAGCCAGCGTAAAGTACGGATTTTGGAAGGTGATATGTATGATTATCAGCAAAAAGATATCATAGGGCTACCGGAAAACCTTGAAAAAGCGCTGTGGTACCGTGATTCAGAAAGAGTAGGCCAGCGAGCGAATAGTGCATCTGGTAGCTCACACGGTCAGGCTGAAAATTTGCGCCAACCGAACGTTGAGCTAACAGAATACCTTCAGTTGATTATAAAAAGTTTGCAGCCATACTTGAATAATATCGAGTTGCCGCTTATCTTGGCCGGTCCAGAACCCCTGCAGGGTATTTTCCGGAAAATTTGTCGCTATAGACAAGTTTTCGAGAAAGGTATCCCGGGTAACCAAGATCGAATTAATAATGATGACATTTACCGCATCGCCCGTAAAATTGCTAAACCTATTGCTCATCAGCGCATAAACCGGGCTTTACGAAAGTTAACTGATACTCAAGGTAGCCAGCCGGATCGGATTACACTGGATCCAGCCAAAATAATTCAACAAGCTCGCGCAGGAAGAGTTCATACCTTGTTGTGTCGAAGCGCATTAGAGCACAACGCCGTTGAAGTATTCGGAGAGTATGTTCAATCAAATGCCAGCAGCACTTCAATATATGAGGATTTGATTGATCAAGCTGCGCGACACACTCTACTCAGTGGCGGCCAGGTGATTAGCGTATCTCCTCATCAGCTGCCAAGCATTGCTGCTGCTGTATTACGTTATTGATTACTAATTTGCTAGACTAAAAATAAATCAAGGAGAAAACAATGTGCCGAAACATCAAAACGCTGTTTAACTTTGACCCTCCCGCAACAGCAGAGGAAGTTCATAATGCGGCCGAACAGTTCGTCCGTAAGCTTTCGGGTTTTACTAAGCCGTCAAAGTCCAACGAAGCAGCCTTCAACAACGCCGTGGAAGAAGTGGCCGATGTAGCCCAGAAATTGCTGGATTCACTGGTGACCCCAGCACCTCATCGCAATCGCGAGGTTGAGGTGGCTAAGGCACATCTTCGGGCTCTAAAGCGATTTGGTTAGTTAAGTTATAAGCTTTTTTTCCATAAATCGGATTGCCAATCGCCATGAAATTAAGGCAAAACCGATTAGAAAAGCCACGTGCCAAACACTAACCCACCCCTCAAATCCAAACACAGACTCCCTTACAAGTTCAACGCAATGATAAAGAGGGTTAAGATTACCTAAAACCTGGGCCCATGGTGGCAAACCTTCGAGTGGAAAGAATGTACCGGCTACTAAAAAGACTGGCGTTAACAAACCACTTTGCCAATAGGATAAGCTTTCAAATGCCTTGGCTTTTGCGGCAATGAAAATTCCAAAACTGGACCATCCAAATCCTGATAAGGCCGCAATAAATGGTACTAAAAGCATGCCCCAACTGGGGTCAAGACCAAAAACAGTTGCCACTAACATGGGGACGCAACCGTAAACACCAACTCTAATCGATATCCATAACGCCTCAGCCGTAACTAGCTCCTCCGTATCAACCGGAGCTGACAAAATGGCATCATATGTCCTTTGAAACTGATACTTAACTAGTGTCGAATACATTGCCGGAAATGTCCCGGCAAACATAACTGTTGTGGCAACTAAGCCCGTGCCAATAAATTCTATGTAATTATAGCCGGCAACTGTGCTAACGAGAGATCCAAATCCAAAACCAAAAGCCAACAAATACATTGTTGGGTCAACTGTCGAGGAAAAGGTGGATGAACGCCAAAACGAAGAAAAGTTTACAATTTCGCGAACCATAACACCTAGTATTGCAGCGGGTTCGAGCCGGTGAAGCCGCTTATTTGATGCTGCCATTAAATAATCTCCTCGCCGGTTAAAAGCACAAAAACATCTTCCAGATTTGTAACTCGCCTCTCACCTTCAAACTCTACTTTCTTTTCGTTACTGTGCATTATAGAAATAGAGGTACCAGTGCGTCTAGTTTTCCATTTACGTTTGCGTGCTGTTTCTTCGACCTCTTTAAGTCTTTCTGGTGAACCGTAAATTTCAATAGCTTCCGTACCAGCGTATTTTTTTATTAGTTCCTGTGGTGAGCCAACAGCCACTGCTTTTCCGTGCGACATAATGGTAACTGTATCGCAAAGCCGCTCCGCTTCCTCAATATAATGAGTGCTCATCATAATTGAAACGCCTTCGGATCTTAATTTATCTATTAATGCCCAAAGGTCTTGGCGAACTTGTGGATCAAGTCCAACTGTGGGCTCATCTAGCAAAACTAATCGCGGTTGATGTAGCAATGCCCTCACTATTAAAAGTCTTCTTCTCATGCCGCCGCTGAGATTATCAACTTTTGAATTACGGCGGTCGGCTAAGTTGGCAATTTTTAATGCTCGTTCGATTGCTGCTTTACGTTGGCTAGAGGGTACCCGATAGAGATAGGAAAAAACCAGTAAGTTTTGTTCTACCGTAAGTGTAGTGTCTAAATTATCAAGCTGTGGAACCACTCCCATTTCGGCGCGAGCTTGCTTAGAATCCTCGGGAAGTTTGTAGCCTAAAACATCTATACTGCCGTCATCAGCGATAACTTGAGCGGTCAAGGCCTTCATAGTTGTAGATTTGCCGGCTCCATTAGGGCCGAGTAATCCAACGCATTTTCCATAAGGCACCTCTAGGTTGAGTCCCGCAACGGCTGTAATAGAACCAAACTTTTTTACAACACCCTTTAAGCTAATGGCTGATTCTGTTTTTATTGCTGTATTACTGCTTTTTGCCATAAAAATTATTCTACAGCAATTTTAAGCCAAGTTAAACGTGCTTGGTTTATTTGCCGGATTAAAGCTCTCTACCTAATAACACCTCAAGGTCTTCAAGATTTGGAACCACAATCTGCTTACCAATCTTAATAAGTCCCAATGATTTAAGCTTGCTAACTTCCCTATTAACGGTCTCTCTTGAAAGTCCTGCTCGAGAGCCAATCTCTGATTCATTAATGTTCAATAAGTATGAGCCTTTATTCTGCTCTCCAAATCGACGACTTTCGATAATAAGTTCATAGACCACACGACTTCTTGCGCTGCTAGCCATTAAATGCGCCATGCGTCGCATCAACCCATCCGTACCGCGATAAACGCGGCCCAAAAGATCATAAAGCACATCGGGGTTTTTCTTGATAAACTCTATGGCATCTTCGAATGGTACTTTGCGCAGCTTAACATCCGTATATGCTTCGAAAAAATAATCATTTGGTGTTCGATTAATAGCATAAGACATTGGGAAAAAGGCAGGTTCTTTGAATACGTTTAGAACAACCTCGTCTCCACGATATGTTAAATCGTACTGCTTCACGCTACCGGTAACAATACTCATTATGCATTCGGGTGCGTCACCGGCATGAACCAGAATTTGCCCCTTCTTATAGCTACGAACCGGATATTTTTTAAAAAAATCCGCAACTTTTTTAGCCACATGCGGATCCACTAAATCGCTCGTTCTACCATTTCAGCAATCTCTCGCTCTTCGTCGCTAGGTAAAACCAAAATCGGTTTTCCACTCTCCGTCGCGATATTTTTATCGGCAACCGCAGCATTTGAGTTTTCATTAATATAAAACCCTAAATAGCTCAATCCGCTAACTATCCGTTGCCTGATTGGTCCAGAACGCTCCCCAATCGTACCCGTGAACACCAAAGCGTCACAACCCTGCAAAGATGCTGCCATTTGGCCAATCGTTTTTTGAACGTTATATACGTAGGTATTTAAGGCCAGCGCGGCCCTTTTATTCTGATTTTCATCCTCCAAAAGCTCTCTTATATCCGGAGTAAAACCACTCAAACCCAGTAAGCCACTTTTTTTACTAAGATAATTTTCAAACTCTACCCTATCCAGATTAAGTTCATCCTTTAACACTTCGGCAGCGACAAAATCGAGAGAACCACTCCGAGTTGCCATCACTAGGCCTTCAAGCGGCGAATAGCCCATAGAATTATCAATACTACGACCATTTTTTAATGCCGTTACACTACTACCGCTACCAAGATGACAAATAATTACTTTTTCAGAAAGTAGGTTTTGCGACTTTAAAACTCGACTGGCTGATGCAACCGACAAACCATGATAGCCATAACGCTTAACTTCAAAATGGTTTGCATCGTCAAGCGGCAATCCATAATATTCTGCCTCCTCCGGCTTTGAAGCATGATAGGAACTATCCGACACTCCAATTATCGACACCTGGGGAAATATTTTATCTAAATGCTCTAATTCATCCAACGTCGCTTTTATGTGAATTGGAGCTCGGCTTTCGAGAGCTTTTAGCTTTGCAAGTGACTCTTCATTGATCAAACGATCCTTTTGGAAATATACTGAAGGAGCAACTACCCGTAAGCCAATAGCGTCTAGTCCTTCATCCCGCGAAAGAATTTTTTGATCTGTCAGGATGTCCACCAGATGCGTAATAGCTTTCTCTATCGAACCTATTTTAACTGGCACCTTGACAGTTTCGATACCTTTCTCAAGGCGACAAATCACTCTGTCGTTTTCATACTCAAAATGCAAACGTCCTCGCAATTGTAGATCATCGTAAATGGCATAGCGCCGACTTGAGCTGCCGGGGTTTGCCACTAAAATTAAGCTGGTCTTGTCCATCGCCATTCATCTATCTCCGGCCGATCAATGCCGTTTTGTTTAATATATGCTGTATTGTCATCAATTTTCTGCTGATATTTAGCAACAATATGCAAAGCTTCCTCTCTTGGCAGGCGTCCTGAACTGCCAAGCTTATCAAAAGCAGCTATCACTAGATCATAGCGACTGGTTCGATTACGCACATGCATATCGAATGGAGTCGTTGTAGATCCGTTTTCGACATAGCCACGAATATCAAAACGGCTGGGCTCGTTTACGTAATTAAATAAAATAGCTTTAAGAGTTTCGGGATATCCATGAAAATTACAAATGACTGGTTTATCAATTGTAAAATGTCTATCAAACTCAGACTGAACTATACAGGTTCCGCTTTGCCCAAAACCGCAACTGGTAAGTGAGCTTATATTTAAGCATCGCACCCGAATATCCGGCCACTCTTTTTTTATCAGATCTATGGCGGCCATTACTTCTTTGGTTGGGTAATCACCGATCCCCACCAAAATCACATCTGGGTCATCATCACTGGCAAAATCCCAAATTGATATACCCTCTTTTAGGGATTGTTTTGCCAACTCAGGCGTTAACCAGCGAGGTTCTTGAGTCTTACCTGCTACGATGATATTAATCTGTCTGGTGGTGCTCAAACTATGCTCTAATGCAGCTAAAGTCGTGTTTCCATCGGCCGGAAAGTAAACGTCCACATAATCACCTTGCCTGCGCAAAACATCGTCAATAAAACCCGGATTCTGGTGACTAAAGCCATTATGATCCTGCCGCCATCCAGATGAGGTAAGAATATAATTAAGTGATGGGATAGTACCCCGCCAACTTACTTCACGCGATTGATCCAAGAACTTAGCGTATTGGTCCATCATGCTGGCTACCACCTGAATAAAAGCCTCATACGAAGCAAATACGGCATGGCGACCACTTAGAATATACCCCTGGGCCAACCCCTGCAAGTTATGTTCGCTTAAGATCTCCATTACCCGTCCGTCGGGCGACATATCCTTGTCCCATTTTTTTATAGGCCATTGCCAGGCTCGCTTTGTTTGCGAAAAAACCTCATCAAGCTTATTCGAATAAGTTTCATCTGGCGACATCATGCGGAAGTTTTTATTGGCCTTATTTAATTTAAACACCTCTGCTAAAAATAGCCCTGCACGACGCATACTGCTGGATCCGACAGTACCCGGTATCGAGGCATCTTCGGCATACTTTTCCACGGATGGAAGCTTTAAAGCCTTATAAACCGGCCCTCCTCCTAAGGCATGCCGGCTAGCTCCCATTCTTAGTGTGGGGTCGCTGGGAAAAATTTCTCCGACCAAATCACCAAATCCATCTTTGACGTTGAACAGCTCATTTATCTTGTAGGAACTCAGCCAATCCTGAAGCAGTTTCAGTTGCTTTTTATCGGATTTAGCATCCGTCAGAACAACCTGATGCGAAAGGGCATTTCCCTCTACTTTTTGACCATTAAGCTCTTTTACCCCTGTCCATCCTTTATGGGTTCGCAAAATTAGCATTGGTAGCCTTACAGAACCCTCTTTGGCTTTCTTAGCTTGCTTAACAATATCGTGAGCCCACTCTAATGCGTCATTCATTTCGGAATTGGGATCACCGGCTGTTGTTGCATCAACAATTCTAGGCTGGTAGCCGTAACCATTAAACAAATTTAGCAATTCTTCGTCGCTCATTCGTCCAAAAACGGTTGGCCCCGAAATTTTGTAGCCATTCAAATGTAGAATAGGCAAAACCGCTCCATCTGTTTTTGGGTTAACTAGTTTGTTTAAATGCCAGGCAGCAGCCGTAGGTCCCGTTTCGGCTTCTCCGTCCCCGACCATACACGCCACAACCAAATCGGGGTTATCCAGCGCTGCTCCGTAGGCTGTAGATAGTGAATATCCCAGTTCCCCGCCCTCCAAAATTACTCCTGGAGTACCCGGGTTGCTGTGGCTTGGAAAACCGTAAGGCCAGCTGAAGTTTCGGCAAATATAGTCGATTCCCTCGTAACTCTGCTGGGCTTCTGGATAATATGTTGCGAGGGTACCCTCCAAAAACAAATTAGCTTGAAGCGCCGGAAAGGCATGTCCCGGGCCCAAAACAAATAAAATATCTTGCTGGTGTGTTTTAGATAGTAGGCTCAAGTGAGCGTAAGCAAAATTTACCCCCGGTCCTGACCCCCAGTGGCCCAAAAGTCGAGGCTTTACGTCTTCAAAAGTGAGTGGCCTTTCCAGCAAAAAATTATCTTGCAGAAAGATTTGGGCAGCTGTAAGGTAATTAGCTGCTCTGAGGTATCTCTGAATTGCTGTCATGCTTTAATTGTACTGTTTTTGGGGTGGATGCTGCAAAGATATTTACTCTGCTTGTTTTGAGGCTTCGATATTTACCATCCATTCAATGCCATATTTATCGGTTAAACTTCCAAATATATCGCCCCAAAATTCCTTCTTTAGCGGATACTTTACTTCTATACCATCACTCAGGCCATCAAAATATCCGCGCAATTTGGCTTCATCCGAACCACCCAAACATAGAGTTACCTTTTTTGCTTTTTCGCTAGCTTCGTCGATATCGCTTGCCATCAGTTTGAAATCCGTAGCATCCAATGTAGCATGCATTACATCGTCTTTTTTAGCCTCCTCTTTTGAGCCAGCTTCGCCATACGTTTGAATAATTAATTCACCACCAAAAATACTCTTATAAAACTCTAGAGCCTCTCGGGCATCCCCTTTAAAAAATAAATACGGATCTAGTGCAATTTTTCCCATCGTAAAAGCCTTTTTATGAGTGTATTTTCCCACAATGCCCAAAAGAATCATAGTTGCCCGCCTACAACTAGCTCAAAAAATAAATGACTATTTATTGTATTGATGGGCAACTATTTTTGAAATATAAGCTAGAGCTTCAAAAAATCAAGTAACTCGTAAACCAAAAACGCTGGCCAAACCATAGCTTTTAGAAAACCGAGAACGCCCATCCAAAAAGTATTAGCATGCTGAATGTAATATATTAGCGCGCCAATAAATCCCAGACCGTACAACCCGCTTGATGCCCCTGTGTAATTATCTTTTTTTGCCATAATAAAGCTATTATACCACTTATGCTTAATTAAAGAGGCCAAGCCAAATACTAATTTTGGGTTTTGATTTTGAAAGCTGCGAGCAAAGAAATAAAAGTGAATGATACCAACGACATAAAAGGAATGGTAATAAAGCCAAACCAAGCCGTATGCCTCACTTTACATGAAGTCCCTATTTGGCAAGGAGCCAACTGTTCGGGTATAATCCCCCATTGTAAAAGTGAATGATACAGGGCGATTACAACCCCAACCAAACTTAGCGATATAATATAGTATGGCAAATTCAAATCTTTTCTTATTATTCCGACAGCACTAATAATTACTATTGGATACATTAATATTCGCTGGTACCAGCACAGTATGCACGGTGCCCAGTGTAAAATTTCGCTGAATGAAAAGCTAACCAAAGTTGAGATTAAGGCTAGACCGAAAATTAAATAGTTAGTGTTTTCGGTCATAAATTTAATTATTCCGCCTGATGTTTGATTTTTTTCGGCCATTATTTTGCCTCCTCAACGGCAGTTTTAAGATTTTCAAATGTAACTGCACCTTCAAACTTTTTACCGTTAACATAAATTGTCGGTGTAGAGTTTACGCCCAAAGTGCTGGCGTCTTCAATGTCTCGATTTATTTTTTCCTGAAATTCAACCGCTTGTACAGTGGCAACAAACTTCTCGACATCTAAGCCCAATTGGGCAGCGTATGTTTTGAACTGTTCAAGTGGTCGAGCAGATTCACTCCACTCCAGCTGCTTTAGGTAGAGCAATTCGTTCATTTCCCAAAATTTACCTTGCGCACCAGCTGCTTCAGCAGCTTGAGCGGATATTTGGGCATTCTTATGCATTGGCAGCGGAAAGTGTCGAAAAACTAATTTAACACGATCTTTTATTTCGGTTTCTAAACGAATTAATTCAGGCGCTGCTGCTTGGCAGGCGGGGCACTGAAAGTCAGCAAACTCAACTACCTTTACTGGACCAGTTCCAGAGGTATGACTATCTTCCCTTGTTAAATTTTGGGGTGCTACAGATTTGGATGAATCAGACCCAGAGAATGCGAAATATAATCCGACCATTGCTCCCAATACCAGTAGGCATATAAAAATTAATATTTTTGATTCTTTCAAATACTACCCTCATGCTACAAAACTTAATAAGTAATATAGCCAATCTTGAAAATTGTGTGTGTGCGTCAGATCACACCTTGTTGGTGATAGTTCTTATGGTAGAGGCTTAAGCGGTTCGCCGTTTGTACTGCCACAGCGAAAGCGGTACAAAAATAATTAGTATGGCTGCCGACCAAATTAAAGCCTTTTCGATCGAATCGTTTACCGGAATTCCCAGCGCAAAATGTCGCGCCGAGTTAACGACATGAGTTATTGGCTGATTATTTACAAAAGTTTGCAACCATTCCGGCATCGTCTGTACAGCTACAAAGGCCGCGCTAGCAAATATTAGCGGAAAGATAAATACGAAACCGGCAACTTGGGTGCTTTCAACATCTTTAAGAGTCATACCGATGAAGGCAAAAGCCCAAGAAAGTGCATAACCAAACAATAAAATTATTCCTATCATGGCGAAAGCTGACAAAATTCCTTCCTGAAACCTAAAGCCGAGCAAAAATCCGACACTTTCCAGCACATTGGGATCCTAAGCTTAGAATTCCACGTGGACAAGTTGTCGCG
>JADMIO012720211.1_pt1 | contig 69112 bp, 72 predicted proteins | sample 8958161 | NCBI WGS metagenome assembly JADMIO01 (sample SAMN16585339, study PRJNA669376) | soil metagenome | isolation source: Crop rotation soil | place: USA: Cullars Rotation, Alabama | collected 2011 | reverse complement strand
CTTTCCCGGACGACTTCGTGGTGGACGTGTTTCACAACGGCCAGCGTGTCCCCGACACAGCGCGCTCAATGAGCGCGGAAGTGCATGGGGCAATTGGCGAGCGCACCCGCGTCACCGTGCGCGCGGGCGACTGGCTGGTGTTCAACGTCGCCAACAACCGTCTGCGCTGGGACGGAGCGTATTATTTTGGCGTAGCTGGTGTGAGCGCGGATGGCTCAGTCGCTTTCGTCAGCGAGGAAAGTCCGCAGTGGTCGGTGTGCGAAGATCCTGGATTGGTGCCACGCTTCATTGCCGATTCACAATTTCTCTCCGCCAACGCCGCGCACCGTATTGAAAAGCCGTGGGGCGGAGGCGATGCCATGATCAAGTCCAGGGTGAAAGACTGGAACGGCTACGCAATCTGGGGTTCGCCCACGAATCGGAACATCTGGATCAAGTTCCGCGTGCCGGGCGGGAACTAATTCGGCAAAAATAAAGTGCGGCTACTTTCGTGGGGCCGTGTTTGTCGCCATGAATCCCGCGGACATCTCAAGCAACGCGCTATGAATCTTCCCCGCCACGTCCGGTCCCACGGAATTGATTTCGCCGTAGGGCGCCTTCTTCGCACCGTAGAGATAGGGTGCCTTCCGGTCGAATTCCGTCTTAGGAATGATGTAGCCGATCTCGTCGTTGGCGAGTCCGATGACAAGCTTCACCTTACCCGGCATGAATTCACGAATCGGCGGCACCTCGACAATGTTCGTCGGGTAATCCGCCCCGTCCGGAACTTCGATGCCGCCGTTCACAATCTCGGGGTAAATTTCGCCGGGTATGCACGTCAGGCTTGCCGGCCCAATGCCGACCATCGCGACCTCGCTGCGAATCTTTTTCCAGTCCACGTGTCCGCGGTCGATCAAGCCAATGACCGGAGCAAGCCAGAAGCCGTTGTTGTCCAGCGACAAAGAGAGCGTGCGAGCGCGCACAGAAATCGGAACGTGCGAGTAAGTGATGGCGTTGGTGCTTTCGAGACGTGGCAAAATACGCGCCGCCAACCGGCGGCCCACCGCACGGGCCTTGTCGTGCGAAGGTTCCGTAAACTCACGTTCGAGATAAGGGTCGCGCACCGTCACTTTCGGCGTCGTGCTCATCAGCCCACCAATTGCACCGTTGACGTAGAGGTGAATGCCGCCCACGCCCGCGCGCAACGCGAGATTGCTCTCAGTGACGCCGTTCTCCAGCGTATCGCGCAGGTAGCCGGGAAAGTCGGCGGTGATTTCCGTGTTCTTCGACCAGACGGTTTCGGGATGATTCGCCCAATTCACCACTGAGCCAATCGTCGCTCCGTTTGTCGTGCTCGTGAAATGCAGCACGCGCACATCGGCATCGAACACTTCCGGCGGTCGCGTGTCTGCGACGAGTCCGTCCGTAAGCATCGGAATTTCATGCACCGCCAGTCGCGCAGGCTGAAGTGCCGCCGCCGCACGATCCAGCGCCTTGGCCGCCGCCGAGACGACGTTGATGCGATAGAGATCGTCCACGCCTGTGTGCCAGTAGTCCGGGCCCCACAAACCCAGGAGGTCGGGCGTGGAGTGGTTGTGGGTGGAGGTGACGATGGCGTAATCAATCTTCGAGAGCGGGTACATGCGCTTACGCACTTCGATCACGTCGTCGTGAAAAAACCCGATAGCATCGAGCGCCACGATGCCAACACGCGTTCGCCCGTCGTCGATAACACAGGCAATGGCCCAGAGGTCGTCGTGAATTTTCGTGGCGAGGCGGTTCTGGCTGAAGCCGGCAAGATATACCGGGCGATTGGCGTCGCGCAGTTCAGGATTGATCTTCACGCGCGCAAAACCTACGCGCAACTCGTCCAGTTGGTTGGCTGGAACTTTGTGGCCGTTGATATCGAGGCTGATTTGATAGCCCGGATTGCGGTCACGAAAGGCATAAAAGCAGCGCATGACCAGCGCCGCGATTAGCACAATCAAAATAAACAACCCTATGCGCAGCACGCGGCGTAAAAGCCGCCGCCAAAGGGGCCGAGGATGAGGCATGACAGTGATCGTGTTCATGTCTGGGTGCGTTCGGACATTCCCGTCAGTCTTGGAGTAACATGCTGCGGCATCGGGGGGCAATCATTAGAAAATCCCGGAACGCGGCCAGGTCCAGGTTCGTCACCACAGTCCGAACTTAGGCAATCCGCATCGTCAACCCGCCGTCGATCGTCATCGTCTCGCCAGTGATGTAATCGTTCTTCACGAGCGTAAGAATAAGTTCGGCGACTTGCTCCGGTGTACCTTCGCGATGCAGCGGAATACGATGGTCGAGATTCAACCGACGCTGTTCCTCGCTCATCGTCTTGTGGAAATCCGTCCGCACCACGCCGGGCGCGACGCAGTTCACGCGAATGTTGTCGTTGGCGAATTCACGGGCCAGCGCGCGTGTGAACTGCGGCAGCGCACCTTTCGCCACTTGATACGCGACATTCGTGACGATGCCGCGAATGCCCGCCGTGGAAGAGATCAGGATGATGGAACCTTCTTTCTTCGCGCGCATCGCTGGAATCACCGCGCGGCTCAAATGGAAGATCGCGTGAACGTGAACATCAAACGCACTCTGCCACTGCTCGGGCGTGAGATCGAACAGTCCGCCATTCACCGGACCGCCCGCTGAGTGAACCAGCACATCCACAGCGCCGAGCTTCGTTTCCGTTTCACGCACGCAACGCACAGCATCCTCAGGTTTGCCGCAGTCGGCTTGGAGCAATTCGCAGCGACGGTCGAGCGAAAGAATGGATTGGCGGACGGCGTTGGCCTCGTTGTCCAAACGTCGCGCAACGATGGAGACATCCGCACCTTTTTTGGCTAGGGCGAGCGCCGATGCCGCGCCGATGCCACGCGTGCCACCAGTGACGAGAGCAATTTTGCCGGAGAGATTCATGGGCGGTTTGATGGATTAAAACCGCCCGCTCGGGAAGAAGATTATTCCAGCCCGATGACCGCCGGGTCGCCGTAGAGTGTGAACGATCCGGCGCGCGTGATTTGCACGTCCATCAGTTGTCCACGATGGCGTTCGCTGCCGTCGAAGACCACGATCTTGTTGCAGCGCGTGCGGCCCATCATGCGCTCGGGACGCTTGCTCGGGCCTTCGGCGAGGATTTGCACGCGCTGACCTACGAGCGCGCCGTAGCGTGTAGCGCCAAGTTCATTGGTGAGTGCGAGGAGACGTTGATTGCGCTCGTCCTTCACTTCTTCCGGCAATTGATCCGGCATGTCTGCCGCCGGTGTATCTTTGCGTTTCGAGTAGCGGAAGATGTAGGCGTTGTCGAAGTCCGCCTCGCGATAGATGGAAAGCGTCTGCTCGAAGTCCTCCTCCGTCTCGCCCGGGAAGCCCACGATGATGTCCGTGGTGATGCCGATGCCCGGCTTCGTCGCGCGCAGCTTGCGAATGATGGTGAGAAACCGCTCGCGCGTGTAGCCGCGGTGCATGGCCTTGAGCATCCGGTCGCTGCCGCTCTGGAGCGGGATGTGCGCGCTCTCCACGAGCTTGGGCAGACGCGCATAAGCCTCGACAAGATCATCGCCGTAGCCTTTCGGATGCGGCGAAGTGAAGCGGATGCGCTTGAGTCCATCGATTTCATGAACCGCGTCGAGCAGTTGCACAAACGCGCTCTTGCTGTCTTTCAACGGGTAATCTCGCTTGCCGTAACTGGTCACGATTTGTCCGAGCAACGTGATCTCGCGCACACCTTGCCCGACAAGCTGACGACATTCCGCAACGATGTCGGGAATGGTCCGACTGCGCTCCTCGCCACGCGTGAAGGGCACAATGCAGAAGGTGCAGTATTGGTTGCAGCCCTGCATGATGCTGACGAAAGCAGTCACGGATTTGGCAGCCGATCCATTGAGCAAGTGCTGACGAATTTCCGCCTCGCTCCCCTTCTCCGCATCCACGTCCACGATCTTCGCGCGCTGACCGTTGAGAATCTCGTCGAGGTATTCCGCCGCGCGATGAAACTTCTGCGTGCCGAGCACCAGGTCGACGTCAGGAAGTTTGTCGATGAGTTCCTTGCCTCGGCTTTGCGCCATGCAGCCCATGAAACCGAGCACCACGTCGGGGCGGTTCTTGCGCACGTCGGCGGCGAGGTTGGCCATCTTGCCCACGGCCTTGCGCTCGGCCATGTCGCGCACAGAGCAGGTGTTGAGCAAGATGACATCCGCGACGTGCTCGGTGGGCGCGAGCGAATAGCCCTTGGCCACGAGCTGCGCGGCCACGGCCTCGCTGTCACGCTCGTTCATCTGGCAACCGTAAGTCTTGATGTAAACGCTGGGCATCGCCTTTGAAATCGGGGCGAGAAACTAGGGCAGCAAACGAAGAAAGCAACTGGTGAATCAGTCGCTGGAATAGGCGAAGTTGAAAATCTACCCCCGGTACACCACCAGCACCGCATAATCCGTGACCCACGCACGCGTGGCCAGATCCATGTGCGTGTAGGCGATGGGCGAGATGCTGATGACGTTCGCCTCACCAACCTTCTGGAGAAACTGCGAAACGTGGTCGTCGAACAAATCCTTGCCCACCTCGACGTGATCTGAGTGGCGCATGGTCTTCACCTTGATCTGCTTGTCCGTGTGCTTGGCGGCGACTTCGAGCGGAGCCAATGGCTTCTCGATGGTAGGCGCGGGCGCGGGCGCTTTGTCGTATGTCGGCACCTTGAAGTGCGGCTGCTCGGCGCGGGCGGCGGCGGAGGTGGCCATCGGGTTCAACACGTCCTGTTTCGGTGCGGGTGGAACGACCAGCGCGTTGTTGCAGGACGGGCATTGAATCTCCACTCCGGCGGCGGAGGCATCGACGGAAAGTTCCTGGTCGCAGTGGCTGCATTTGAAAACGATGTCCATAGGCTTAGGGTTCTTGGCATGGGAACATGGGTGAAAAGATGGTGGACGAAAAGTGCAAAGCAGCAAAATCTTCTGCTGAACGCACACAAGCATTCCCGATTTCTGCTTTCTGCTTTTTGCTTTCTCCCTATCCTCATCCAGATGCGCTGTGTCGTCACCGCCGGTCCCACGTTTGAACCGCTCGATCAAGTGCGGCGGCTCACCAACCATTCCACCGGCCGGCTCGGTTCGGAACTGACCAGCCACCTGGCCGACTGCGGACACGAAGTCACATTACTTATCGGACAGCAGGCTACCTGGCGCGGCGAACGTGGTGCCGCGCGAGTCGAAACCTTCACCAGCACAGACAACCTGCGCCTGCGCCTGCGCGCGTTGGCCGACGAAGGCTGGGATGCCGTTCTCCACGCCGCCGCCGTCAGCGACTTCACCTTTGGGAAAACTTTCAGCCGGGATGCAAAGCACGCGCTGCACGAGGTGCGCTCAGGAAAACTCTCCACACGAGGTGCACCGCTGCTTGTGGAACTGGTGCCGACCTCAAAAATCATCGCCGAACTGCGCGGCTGGTTTCCGCGCGCCACCATTGTCGGCTGGAAGTACGAAGTGGACGGAGCGCGTGAATCCGTGATCGAAAAAGCTTCGCGCCAGATTTTTGAAAACCAGACGGACGCCTGCGTCGCCAACGGCCCCGCCTATGGCGAAGGCTTCGGCTTCGTGACCCCTGAAGGTTGCGAACCTTTGACCGACGCGGTCCAACTCTACCGCACGTTGGAACAGTTCATCGGCTCCTGAAACGACGCGCCACCGGAAGTTCGCTTGCGCTTCCGCCGGGAAATGGTTCCATTCCACCGACGCATCCGTAGCTCAATTGGATAGAGCTTCTGACTTCGGATCAGAAGGTTGCAGGTTCAAGTCCTGCCGGATGCACCATTTTGGAACAAGAGGATTCTTCGAGGAGCAAAGACCACGGTTTTGTAGCGGAACCACGGGCTTTTTTGCGGTCGAGGAGCAGGTTCGAGCCGAAGATTTTCGAGGCTAACCGTTTTTTCTCATGGAGAGAACCAGTTTTAACCACTTTGCCCGCATTTCCGGCCTCTTTTAACCAGTTTTCAAACGGTTCGAGCCATGGATAGTGGGTCTCTACAGAACTTGGGCTTTGCTCCTCCAAGGTCTTCTTGTTGCTGAAGATCTTGGCTTTCTCCGCGAGATATGTCTCGCGATCCAAGGCACCATCAAGGAACGAGTCCAGCAACCGCTGATGCCGTGCGCTCAAATTGGCAATTTCTGTCTGGTTCTTTTCGCGAAGCACGGAAGATGAAGCAGCCAAGCTCTGCCGTTCCGTTTTGAGCATTTGTAGCATCTGCATGGCCCACTCCTCGGAAAGGCAGAACGGCGCCAAGAGCGTTGTGATTTCTTCCGCGAGCAATTCTTCGCGCACGTAAGGTTGCGTGCACCAAGACTGAATCCTGTTTTTCTTGGTGCACCGGTAATAGGTGTGCCCTTTCTGGACTTCGGCAGTAATTGCTCCTCCGCAGTCCGCGCAGTGAAGCAGGCCAAGAAACGCTTTGGGGACGTGTTTCGTCTGCGGCGAAGTTTTGGCTCTGCCTTTGAGCACCGATTGCACCTCGTCAAAAAGCTTCTTGCTGATGAGCGCTTCATGCTTGCCCTCGTAGACTTCGCCACCGTAGCGAAAGTGGCCGTAGTAGAACGGGTTTGAAAGGACGCGAGAAACGAAGTGGCGACCGACGAGTTTCTGGTTACGCGACAGCACGAAGTGCTCCCCAAAGTATTCGCGCATTGTGTCGAGAGTTTCGTCGCCCGCGGCATACATCTCGAACGCCTGCTTCACATGCGGCGCGCGCTCACGATCCAGAATGATTCGCTTTGTGCGGTAGTCGTTGAGATACCCGAGCGGAGCTACGCCCGGAAATTCACCACGATGCACTTTCTCGCGGAGTCCTCTTTTCGTGTTCTCGGAAAGCGAATCGACGTAATACTTCGAGAAGCCGAACTCGTTGTTGAGCATGAGCTTGCCTTGGGGCGTGTTTTCAAACCAATGGCGCGGGAATTTGAGTGATAGGATCTTGCCCGTATCGAGAAGGAAAATGATGCGCCCGCCATCAATGCTATTTCGCGCCAGTCGGTCAGGATGCCACGCGACAATCCCGGAGGCTTCGCCCTCTTCGATTCGCCTCAGCATCTCGTTGAAAATTGGCCGGCCGGGAATCTTTGCAGACTGTTTTTCAACAAATTCTTCCACGATCTCTAAGCCCTCTGCGCGAGCAAAGTCCCTCACTTCGCGTAATTGAGCTTCGATTGAAAGCACTTGTCGTTTGTCGTCATCGGTGGATTTCCGAGTGTAGAGAAAAAATCGATTCGTCACATTTTTCATGACTTAATTATACCATGCTATCTTGCTGGAGCAAGATAGCATGTGGATAAACGCATCTTTTCGTCGTGCAGATTAGGGATCAGCCCTTGTTCCAGCGAGCGGCACTTGCCTGGCGAGCAATCTCCTTTCTCCGCTTCGATGAGATCTTTTTCATTCGGGCTGCGGATGCCTTCTGCGCGATTTCACTTCTTCGGCTCGCAGAAAGTTTTGCTGCTCGCGCCTTGCCCCCTTTTGAAGCACCCAAGGCTGCCAGGGCAACCGCGGCTGGATTTTTCTTTTTAGTAAGTTTGGACATCTGTGATGAACGGGTGCCAGCTGTTGTAGCGGAGCGTTCGCGAAGCAACAAATTGAATTACGAACCTGCTCCTCGACCGCAAAAAAGCCCGTGGTTCCGCTACAAAACCGTGGTCTTTGCTCCTCGAAGAATCCTCTTGTTCCAAAATGGTGCGCACATTCGAGTTGGCTCGAACCTATTTTACCACAGAAGCCCTGACTGGAGGTAGCGGGAATTGAACCATCCTCAGGTATCTCCACACCCCTCCCCACAGTGGGGACACGTGTGCATGTCAAATTGACCTGACCTGTCTATCGATTCCTTGCATTTCGAGGGTTTGATTCCACCCCCGACGTCGGTCGGTTTCCGGCTCGCACGGCGCTGGTCTTTTCAGCGCGGTGCCGTGCTCGCCTCCAACCTCCCTCGTCGCTCACGCGACCAACGAGTTCCCCCGACGGACGGTATTGAAGAATGTGAATGCCTTTTTCCTCTGTCGTGAGACAGATTCAACCTTGGTCACGAGCATCTTCAAGGTGATCGCCGCCGTGTCGGCGGCTACCGGAAACGCTAGACGGCTTGAGTTTGCACTTCGCGACTCAATTCCCCGTTGCCATTGTTCATAATTACGCCATGCCTTCTCGCGTGTTGCTCGCGCCATCCCGCGCCTCTCTGACGCAGGAACTGCGACCAACCGGCGCTAAGAAAAATAAGGTTGGACATTGCACATTATGTGGATAGCTTCCGCGCGCCTTTTTTGGACATCGTTGTGGCTGCAATTCGCGAAAATGAATTCGTCAGTTTCCACGCGGAACAGGTTAACTGTCTCCACGACCGTAATTCAGCAAACGCGACAGGTAGTGTCATCCACTCCCCCTTGACACTACAGGTAGTGGCGATAAACTTACGTCAGAGGTTTTGTAAGCCGCTAATCGTCCAAAAGGTAGGCCATTACCAATTCCTCAAACGTAGGAATCTTTCTGGCACCTTCGGTGCTTACTAAATTTGGAATGGAGTGCTCACCTTGGTTGGGGGCCTCTGGACCGAAAAGAGCTGGTTCCCGTTCGCGCGGGAACCGGCTCACTTTTTCTTTAGGGGGATCTGCATTCATAGCTGTTATGGTTGATTTGGTTGTCTGACGGGAAAACAGCAGGGGAGAAGAATTCACTGGTGACGAAGTGCCACCAGGGGGTCGGCGATAACTGAAGGTTGCACGCATTTGACTTCTCACTTCATGACTCTCGAAAATCTCAGGAACTTGAGCTGCGCGCTCAAACCCCACGGGGGAGCGCTCTCACTGCGCACGCAGTTCCGGCATGAAGCCAAATGGATAAAATCAATGAGCACGTACCCTTGCGGGCATATCCCAATCAACCTCGCACATTTCCGGAGACGCGCAAGGGAGCTGTTTGGGACTCGCTTAACACGATTTATCGACGGTGCAGCCCAAAAAATCTTCGATTGTTTGCAGGAGTTTTTGCGGTTTCTGAATCGCCTTGCAGACGCTACCTTGTCCGATCGAAGAACGCGTGATCTCGTTTTTTCACTCCAATTCCAAAAAGTCATTCTAGCTTCGAAAATGCTTGGCCCGCGTCTCCAGAAAATCTGCCTAAGCACTTTGCTCTGATGCTGGTGGGCCGATGAAAATGCAGTCAACACGAGCGAGGGGGGATGGGCGCTCCCAGTTGTGTAGCTCCTTTCACCGAACATGAGTTGTTCGCTGTCCGGGTAAGTGAAGCGTGATTGCATGAAAGGTAAATTGCACAGCCGCAGCGAAGTGCAAATGCGTATCGAAAATTTAAAACCACTGCACACTTAGGAAATCCCAAGTAATTCTGAGGAACTTTTCCGAACACCGACAAAACTACATCCCGGGAAAGTTTTCTTAAGTCGGGCGTAGTTTTCTTTTCGGCTTTGACGTGCGCTATTGAGAGCGCCTAGCATCAAAACTCGTGAGCAATGTTGAGGACGGCAAAGGGAACACTCTTACTCCCACCGAAGTCGCACAGTTGTATTACGACTTGGGGCCTGCGCGCACTTTTGCAGATTTGGCCTTACGATTAAACCTTCCTGAAAAGAAACAACATGCTCTCTCAAAAATCGTACGTGGATGGGAGAGCAAAGGTTTCATTAAGCATCATGTTTTTCCAGAAGATCCCCGCTATCTACCACGTCGCTCAGACCTGGAAGATGTTTTGAGGAAACGTTTTGGTCTTCGCACGGCAATCGTGGTTGATGTCTCGCTGTTGGAACGCCCAAAGGGAGAGGCGGCGGACGACTGGAGTCGCTACGACGACCGCTTGCATTCCTGCCTAGGTGTATGGGCAGGACGACTTCTTTCATCAAACCTTCGCCCTACGGATGTGATTGGCACTGGTGGTGGACGCGGGCCTCAATTCGCGGTTCTAGAATGCTTCGTTAATCCTGAAACGCGTTACTCAGGAAAAATCATTTCACTTACTGGTAAAATTAGCGCTCGCATGTGGAATGAGCGAACGCGAACCGACATTCCTCAACGCGTCGATGCCGACGATGTTGCAGAATCCCTCCACGAGGCCCTCAACAAAGGGCCCGGTCTTGAGCAACTTCGATGTTCGATAGTCGATCGGAAACGTCCCCACGTGAAAACGCTGACGGTCGCAATAATTGGCATTGGTGCTCTCGGGGGAGGACATCGATTGGTCCAGTTCGAGGGAGTTCCAGCGCTCAAGAAAGTTGCTGAACACCTAAAGGTCATTAGGGAACTTTGCGCAAGAATTGAGGCTAAACTTGGTTCAGCTTCAGGTAATTTTTCCCATCCGATAGGTGACATTTGTAATCACTATTTTTTGGTGAAAAAAGTGTGTCAAGCAGCCGCCAAAAACGACGTCAATCAATTACGGGACGCAATCCAAGCCTTGAATAAGCAATTCGTCAATGTCAACGAAAGCGAGCTCGAGGAAATATGCGCTCGCGGAATTGTCCTTGCCGTTGCAGGAGGTCCGCACAAATGGGCTGCTGCTAAACAAGTTTTGGAGAATAACGCGGCGAAGCCGAGAATTACTCATCTTGTCACGGATCATGAGTTAGCAGAATTCGCTCTCCGATGAATTTTCCTCGCCCGAACCGCCGGGCTGCATCGTTCACCCATGCGTCCGTTTATTAGCTTTGTCGTCTTGCCTTTGTCTCCGCTCCTGCTCTCATCAGCGCGGCAACCTGTTGTTGCCTTTTCCGTAGTGGGCCGGCCTGTCTTCATAGCGGGTCGGCCTTTTGATTTTCAGGTAATCGCGACTCTAACCTCGAACAGATGCCAACGCCCCTACTTTGGGGTATCGACCCCATTCCATTCAGCAGGGGCTTGGGCATTTTGTGTCCCCATGCGCGGCCCCTGTGAAATCCAACTGAACTGGACAACGACCAAGGTTCCGTGCTGGCAAACTGATTGCGAAGCGTTTCGGAGAGTGGGCCATCCCTTTGAGTTGCACGACGTGACGACGGCTGCACACGAAGAATTCGTCGAGACGTTTTGCGCTCACTACGACTGCCATGTCATGAGAGCGGGAACCACCGTCACCTTCCGCCCGCCGTTTGTCTTGGCAAACGATGACCACGGTTGTCGCGCTGAAATGCCGATGACCAATTAACCACCGACGCGCGTTTCATGAAGAAGAGCGAATTGGCCCGACTCAAACGGCTTCAAGAGCAACAGAAGGCGCGAGGGTTAAGCGGCGGAGAGTTAACCGAATTGGTTCACTTGCTTGGGCTTCGGCGAAAGCAGTGGACGACCCCGAAGTCGTCACGATTGAAGATTGCAAGCCGCGCACGCCGATCCAAATCGTGAAACTCCCGAGCGTGCCGTTCGTCCACACGGGCGGTTTCATTTCACCCAACCCGTCGATTCAAATGGTCCCGATCTGATGGTCATATTGACCACAATGTTTTACTGGGTCGTTGCAGCGATTTCCCTCGCCGCAACTGTAACCAAAGGTTGGGGCTGGCCGGGTGGTCAGCCCTGCCTGTTTTCCCCTCATAGGAATTGCCTAAACATCAGAGAGCAACGCGGTGAGCGCGAACGCTACGGCTACGCGCCTTGACCGCTTTGCTCTATTGATTCTGTCGCGAAGAGTTTTGGGTGAGTTTCTCTCTCGCGACACGGACCCAGGTGGGGCTGGCAGGCGTTGGCTGGCCTCACCTTTCCTCAAGCCCTGCGCTCACATGCCGATGATCTTCTCGCCGGTCGCTACTCTATAGGCGATTGGCCTTTCGGCGGCCCGGCGGAATTGTTACGCCGGGCCGTTTTCTTTTCCCGTTTGGCCCAAAGAAAAAGCGCCAGTTGGAACATCAACTGGCGCGACCACACAGCGGACCAACCCGCTCGCGCGGCGTGGCCACGTCTACCCAACACGGCCAACGCGGTCCATGCTCGCGCGAGCGCCGCTGAACTCAATGGGGTGCAAACCCGCGTGGGATTTAGGCTGCCACCCCATTCCTTTCGGCTCAGGCCATTTTATTTTGGAACCGTTCCCGCTTGAAGGCGGGCTGGTTTGCGAATTGGCCAGTTCCACCTTCTTTGAGCTGTTGTCCCGACTGCTTGTCTGGGACGGCAAAACGGGCGGGGCCGGTCTGACGTTTGCCGGTCCCCGCCTCATGTCTCCATTCTCCGTCAGCTTCAGCGGGTTTTTGATCCTCCTCGCGCATCGAAATCCTCGCAGTGACGTGAGTAAACAAGAAGCCGCCGAGTCTGATTCTCGGCGGCTGTTAGTTGCGTCTCAGTGTTCGCTTATACCCTGAAACGTGCGCAGCCTAAAAAGTCAGCCAGCTCGTTGCCCATCATGGATTCCACGATTGAACGCGAACGTATGGCCGGCTGAAATTTTCCCATGAACATGAGTGACAAGATAAAGCTTCATGATCTACGCGTGAAGCATGGCCTCGGGTTGGAACTGTCGGTGCATGAATATCACGAACTGCTCGACCTCCAGGCCAAGGAACATTTGGAACAACAGGAATTCATCGAACAAGGTGAATCCGAATTTGCGCCCGTCGGTGTAGAATAACCCACTGACCAGTGGTACGCAGTCCTCATTGCGACGAGCCATCAAATCTCAATCCAAATTGGCTCAAGGTCTGGCTCGTCTAGTGCCCGTTGTTTCCAAAAACCCGCGAGTCCAAATTTCTCGGCTACTCCAAATGCTGCGCGGAGTGAATCGCGCGCCTCGTCGGGACGGCCAAGTCTGCACAAGCAGCAAGCTGTGATGAACAGTGGTTCTGGCTCCGTGGGAAATCTGTCTGCTGTATCCCGTGCCAACTCCAATACCCTCTCCGCGCTGCTGTCGCGCATCCTGCGCGCTGAATGCAGTCGCAATAGGTAGCTGTCCGATTCGTTCGGCAGAAGCCGCACCAGCGCGTCCGCAACGGCAAACGCCAAGTCATGCTTCCCGCCAGCGGCGAAGATGCGCCAGCGCAGTTTCAAAACGTCCGGGTGCGCGCATTGCAATGGTGGCAGCTTTTCCAATTCCTCGAAAGCTGAGACGTAGTCGCCAAGCACAAGCCAGCCCTCAGCGGCGTTGAGCAAATCTTGATCGGGCGAATCCATTCGTCGGTGCGCCGACACTAGCAAGCAAACCTCGCGCTTGCCAGACGCGCGTGGACGTGAAGGATTGCGCCCGTGAAACTCCTAGCCATCGCCATTCTCTTGATCCCCTTCATCGCCGAAGCTGGCCGTTGCACGGGCAAGGCTGATTGCAAAGAGTGCGTGAATTGTCGGGCGTGTGTCTGGTGTCGCCCGGTTCATCAAGGCAAGGGACTGCCGCCCGTGCGCGTCAGGTGCTGCGGAGTGTGTTGTGTAAGCGTGGCTTCAGTGAGTCGCTAGGGGCAACGCACGGTTAAGTCACTCATCGGAGAATGTTGTCTTTGGAAAGTATGTCTTTAAGCGTTGCTGCATCGGTAAGATTGAAGGTGCGCCCATCCTCTTTGTAGCAGTAGCAAGAACCATCTTTAAGAAAGTAAACTGGCACGGCTGAGAAAAACTTGAACTGAATAGACTCCTCCTCGGCAAAGAATGGGCCATGCACTTGGCCGGCTGGAATCACGCTGAACGTACCCGGCGTGATAACCGTCGCTCGTGAGCGCAGCTTGCCGGACACGAGAAACAATGTCTGAACAGTCGGGTGGTAATGCTCTGGAAACTCGGCACCCTTCTCGACTTTGGCAAGCTCGATAGTTGCGCCGGTAATGCGGTCGAAGTAGAGGACTTTGTTGAAGATGCCCTTCCACGGCAAGGGTGTCCACGGGTGCTGCTCGTGCTGACCGAGTCGCAGGAAGGCTTCAGGCAAGTGATGCGTTTGTTGTATTTGCATATGTTTGTGTTTTTTTAGTTTCGAGGAAAGACATGCACTAATGACCTAACGGCCCAAGTTCAGGGAATTGGCGAAGATTGTTTTGGCAACGTCCCGATGGTCGTTAACCAACCAATAACTCCTGCGACAAAATGCTACCTCTGATTTCATATGAGTGTGGTGCCCCCAACAGCCAAGGTTGGTGACGCAGTCACTAGATACAGGGGAATTTCATAGCGAAGGTTTCGGATTTTCTTCTACCGACAAAAGGATGCCCTGCCGGGACATCTTAGTACACAAATCGGCCATGCTTGATGCGGCTGAATCGTGTTGGCGGCTCGATTCTTGGCGCGCTCTTTTTTGCTTCCATGCCGAGAACGTCGGCGTAGGGTTGCAACCGTAGCTTCACGCATCCGTTTCTATTGAGCGACTACGTGATTCCAGCGGGGGCAGCGACGAAGCTTGAAGAACAAACAACCAAATAGAGCCAAACCTCAACAGACCAATAACATGAAAAAACTGAGCATGTCTCTGTATCAAGCACTCGTTGTTCGGCGGGGAAAATCTTGGCGGCTTAAGCCATTCTCTGAAGATAAAAAGCACAACGCACGGCTCCAGAGTATGAGTTTCCAAGACGGGAGTAGGCTTTTCGCGGCTGTTCTCCGGGAGCTTAGAAAGGATGGCTTCAGATTGAGCCCATCTGTCGCCTCTGGATTTACGCTCGATCCCTTTGAGATTCTGATGGGCAAACAAAGTCTGACGGGTGCGTCGCCCGCTGCCCCTGCGGGAAGCGTTCACAGAAGGATGCCAAATCGTGACAACTGTAAATGCTGCCAAAAAGTAGGTGGAGGTTGGTCTTGCGGCGGTTGTTCCATGGACCCGAGAAGAGCTAACAGGTGAAGTGTACGTGCATTGAAGCCGTAGCGGGGATTTTCGTTGGCAAGGGCAGCAGCTGGCGTGATCTTCCAGAGCTTACTTGTAGCGACGCAGCAATTCCTGCGCGGCTGTTTCAAAATTTTTATTCGCTCCCTTGGGTGGCTCGGTGGATTGGACAGCAGCATCAAGTAAGGCTTTCATCGCAGTCCCAAGCGCCTTCTCCTTCGGATCGTTGTCATCGAGCAAAACCGCCAAGTGCGCACCAATCGAAATCATCCCTTGCAAATGTTCTTTGAAGCTGTCGTCGCCCAATACCTCAAGATGGGCTTTTTTCTTGGTCATATTGCTTACCCAAGTTGAGTGAACCATCAGAGATGAAATCAGCCTGACCAATTCCTGGTGTTTCGCATCGAGCCGCGCCCGCCGTTGGTTGAAATAGGTGCCGAGGACGCCAATAAGCCCGCCGACCGCCGCGCCCATTATGGCAAACCAGCCTGCTCCCGTCGCTTCCGCTATGAGTATGGCATTCATGCTGTTCATTTGTGATGCACCCGAAGGTTGCCCGCGTTCAAGGGCATGATTCAATCGCGCGCATGAAAAACAAGTTTACGGCTTTTTCTGTATTCGTCTTGGGTTGCATCTTGCTGATCTGGGTATCCCGGATTTACCAGAACCAAGTTAAAAGCATTCAGTTTGGCACAGAGCGGGAGAATCAAATCCAAGCGTTGCGCGGCCAGTTTGGTGACTCTTTTGGCGGGCTGACCTCCATACTTTCCGCATTCACGGTCTTGGGGCTGATGGTGACGATTTTCTACCAGCGGCAAGAGCTGGCCCATCAAAAAGAAGAACTCCGCGATGCCGCTAATGATCGGGAGGAGGCCGCCCGCACGCAGTTAAAGGTCGTTCAAGCGATGGAGCGTCAGGCTGAATCATTGAAACAGGCGGCGGCCATCTCCGCCCTGAGCGCGCGCATCGCCATCCATACTCAGGAATTGGAACACTGCCATCATATCCATAGGAACGGAGGAAGTGTTTTAATTGGGGACGGGAATGTAAATCGCATCGCGGATGAGCGAGAATCGCTGATCGTTGAACTCGATAAACTCAAAGAGTCAGCCCTGCGAGCGTGACCCATTGCAGATTTTTCTCTGCTAAAATTCTGCCATTCTGGCTAACCAATTCTCCACTCTGTCGTTCCACAGAGCGTACAGCGATACTCGTACTCCCCTTCCCAAACCCCGCGCCAAATCGTGGGACGACCTTCGCCAGTGGATTCCCAATTGTGCTGACATACTTCGGCCGGATTTTCTGCGCACTGAATAGCGGCGGAAGAGACGGGGGCCGGTTGCGAATGGGCACGCTGAGTGTGCGCTAATAAGTATGTCCAGATGCTCATGGAGCACAATTTGCAGCCACTAGTTGGATTCGCAAATGACAACTCCCGCATTTCGGTGAAGGCATTTTCAGACATCTAAGAGGCTGACTGGAAACCTCACTATTCTTGGTCAGGGGCGTAGGGTCTCAATCCGTTTCGATGTTGCAGATGAGGTTGTGTATCGCGGCCGGGCCAACGTTTCCATTCGAGAGATTCCCGGATAGCAGTTCTAGCTGCACACGGCTTACACCTTTCGATGCTGTCTCGTTCTGTGCGGGGAATCTGATCGTCGCTGTAACGGAGTCAGCGGGTTTTACTTCCGTGCCGAAAAAGAAAGACCCCTGTTGACAGGGAGTAGCCTCGACGCCTCTTACAAAGTTTACACGACTCTGAAACTCATTCTCTCGAGAGTCTGTAATTGTCCCGCGCAAATCGTTCACATCCGTTCGTATAGCGACCCCAATGCTTTTTTTCTGATTCTGATTTGCGAAAGCCAAGGTCAGCAAAAAATCTTTTTCGTTGACGATTTTCAGAGATTTTATTTCCACACGCAAATCCCCGAACGTTTTGGAAAACTTACTTTTTTGCCCACCTACATCAGCATCCTTCACCTCGCTCGCCGGTTTGGACAAAAGTTGCTGCGCGGGCAAGTCAGCTTTGAATTTAATCCGTGCCGCACCCGCGATGACGGCTGTGTCGGTAGCAATGATTTTGGCGGTAAGCTCAACTGTTTGATCCATGGAAACGATGGTTCCAAGAATGAGCGCGTCCACGCCCGCGAATTGTCCAAGCTTCTTGGCATTTTCGGGTGCGACCAGTCCCGTAGCCGTAAGTTTATGTTCCGCTAAAATACTTTTGAGATTCGCTCGGTCGAGCACCGCATAGTTGGTCTGCTGGAGGACAAGATTCACTGTGATTTGCTCGGCTAGGTATCTGCCAAGCTCGCTTGAATTGCCCTGCAAATCTGTGAAGTCGAGGACTGTGACTTTTTTCTTTCCCTGCTGGCTCACTTGGGATGCGAGTTTGGTCGATAGCTCGGCAAGGCCACTCTCCATGCTCGCTACTTGCGCGAATGCGCCGCAGGAAGTGAGCAGGCACAGAATCACAAACGTCCATTTCGCATTCATAGGAGTTAGGGCGGGGTTGGCTCAGTCAAGGTGAAGAGCATGTTGGTTTCGGCTGCAATGGATGCGATTAGTCGCTCCTCGGCCATAGCACGAGCTTGAGGCTCTTTGAATCCAGCTCCGTTGGCGCTAAACGTCCAACTGTGGCTTCCCGTTGTCCCGCTTGTTGGTAAAGCCACGATCTCAAGTTGTGCATTCGCCGTCATTACATTTTGTAAATCCGGATTCGTGGAGAATTGGACAGTGTGTCGAGCAAGAAGGACGTGGTCCACGACGCTGGCAAGTTCCAATCGGTCGAGGACGTTCTGTGAGCCGCTGAAAGCATGCTCAAACATTCCGTCCGAAACAAATTCCAAAGTGAACACTCCGGTCAGCACGCTCACTTTCTGGGGGCGAAAGTGATTTGCAATCGCGGTCGCCAGTGCCCCGTTCAGACTCTTGCCCTCGGTCGCAACAACCACACCGATGGTTTTGGTATCCGATTTTGGTGGAAGGTTTGGCCTCAAGTATCGCGCCAAAAATGTTCTTCGTGTCACCGCGGGATCTTCAACCGCCGGTTTGCTGCTGGGCTTGCTTTGAAGAATCTCGTCCCACTCCTTACGTCGCGATTCTGATTCTGCCCTAGGCCGAGTCGGCTCGTTGTTCGGAACGAAACGTTGAGGAGCTTTTTGTTCGGATTCTGGCTGTCTCTGGCGAAACGCGGACACGCCAGATTGGATGATTAACGCAACGACGAAAAGGCTGCCGACAAACATGAATGATTTCCATTTTTCAACGGGCTTCATGGGGGCCAATGTGCGTGTGACCCAAGAAAACTTGCCAATGCGCCTGATTCCGGCAAGCACAAATCGTTATGCACAGGACAGCGCGGGCGAGAGTGCGCTATAATTGATTTTGCCTCATTTTTTCCGGACAAGCCTCTATTACCATGTCGGCTCGTAACACGTTTGCCGGCATTCCATTTTGAATGTGTTTTTCAAGGTGCACGTTCTTTCTGGCGGGTTTCTCGCGGAGTAGAGGCTTGTCTGGATGGAATTTGAAAATGACTACATCAAGTTCGGCAATCGACACCAATGGGGAGCAGATGCTTCCTGGGGACTAGATGCACACTCACGCCGCCAGCACACTTACATCGTAGGCCAGACCGGGACCGGCAAGTCTACCCTGCTCCGCAATCTCATCCTTCAAGACATTGAGCAAGGCCACGGAGTTGGCCTCATCGACCCGCACGGAGACTTGGCGCAAGACATTCTCGACCACATTCCTTCATGGCGAACAGATGACGTGGTGTATCTCGATCCAACGTCAGATGCTCCGGTGGGGATAAACCTGTTTCGAGCGACAGGACAGGACTGGCATCTCGTGGCTGCTGGTATCGTTTCCGCTTTCAAAAAGATCTGGGGTGATTCGTGGGGGCCGCGTCTCGAATACATCTTGTTCGCCACGCTCTCTGCCCTCATTCAGTGCGAGAACACAAGCCTCTTGGGAGTCTCTCGAATGCTCTACGATGCGCGTTACCGCTCATGGGTCGTTCGACAGATTAAAGACCCGATGGTGCTGTCCTTTTGGGTGAATGAATTTGAAAGTTACGAGCGTCGCTTCATGCAGGAGGTGGTCTCCCCTGTTCAGAACAAGGTGGGACAGCTTCTCCTGTCGCCGCCCTTGCGGCATGTGTTGGGACAGGTGGGAACGAAAATCGATTTTCGTTTCATGATGGATCGCCGCCGTATCTTCATCGCCAATCTTCGCAAGGGACAGTTAGGCGAGACGCACAGCAGCCTCCTGGGTTCTCTTTTGGTCACCGCTTTTGAAATCGCCGCCCTTTCCCGTTCAGACTTGCCGCCCGAGCAGAGAAAGGATTTCCACCTCTACGTTGATGAGTTTCAAAACTGCGCGACTGAATCTTTCGGAAGCATTCTTTCTGAAGCTCGCAAGTATCGCCTCTGTCTCACGCTTGCGCATCAATACACGGGACAGTTGAGTGAAGAAACGAGCAAGGCGGTATTTGGTAACGTGGGAACATTGATTTCGTTTCGTGTTGGTGAAGCCGATGCCTCGATGCTTGAACGACAGTTCGGTGGTGGCTATGCTCGTGCACAATTCACGGGGCTGGAAAACTTTGAAGTATGCGCCCGATTACTCAACCGAGAGCCATTCTTAGGCAGATCTTTGCCTCCGGTTCTGACGACGCGAAACCGCCGCAAAATTATCCAAAAGCGTTCGCGGCAGAAATACGGCACGCGTCGCACGCTCGTGGAAGAAAAAATCGAGAAGTGGCTCCGCAAACGACACTGAGGTTCACATGACAATACCGGCGTTGAATGCCAGGCTCTTTTTCAGTTTTCGCACGCTCATCAACTGCGCGATCGTTGGAGCGATTTTTGTTCCCTTCACGACGTTCTTTTTGGGTGTGATTGGCGGCTGGTTTGCAACGCTGGCGCTCATTGGAGCCCTCTATTTTTTCTTCTTTAACGTGTTGCAGAAGCAACCCGTCTCTATCGACTGCCCACATTGTCACAAAAACCTCATCACCAATACACCTTGGGTATGCGGAGAGTGTGGGAAAACCAACCGTGATGTTGATGACTTTCCGTTCGTTCATCGTTGTGCCCATTGCTCTGCGGAGCCAAAGGCCTATCGGTGTCATCATTGCAGCGAACTCATTTTCCTCGGTAGCGACCAGCGGAAGCAAAATTTCGCATATTCACTCGACAATCGGCCACCTGACCAAGCACCCGTGGAAGACGACGGTGTGAAGCAACGCAAGGCGCGAGAAGCCCTCATTCACGAAATTGAAATGGCTGAACTGGCTTTCAAACTAGAGGAAAAGAAGCAACAAGCTGAGTTTACAAGAAAGAAGACTCCCGTCGAAGAGGTCGAAGCAAGCTTCACCAAATTCTACGCACGCGCGATGGGTTCGCAAGAATACGCTGAGCGGATGCGCGCGGAGGCGGACGAAAAATACAAAGATCAACCCGAGCAACGAAGCCGTGCGCACGAGACGATCGATGCTTGGCTCCGACAGCGAGTTTGAGTTTCGCGCCTCCAAGATTTGATACTGCGTCCTCGCGTATTCGCTGCGCACCTAGCCGGGCTGTTTTTCACAAAGCAAGTTTCCTGATAAAATGAGGACGGAATAGTTCCTTCCGAAACTTCAACTTCAACCCCACAGGAGATTATCATGGAGACTCAGATTGGCCCTGTCACAGGGTCATTGGCAAAGTTTTGCCTCGGCAACATCGTAACTACACCCAACGCGCTTAAACAGATTCCGAACGACGAAATTCTACATTCGCTCGGACACCATGTTCAAGGTGACTGGGGCGACCTCGACTCGGAGGATTTCCAATCAAACGAGCGAGCATTGAAATTAGGCGGGCGATTGTTCTCCCAATACCACTCGGCTCAAAACATCAAGTTTTGGATCATCACCGAAGCCGACCGGTCGGTCACGACTGTGCTACTCCCGGAGGACTACTGATGAGCGCATGGATCGACTTCAAAGAATTGCGCTCAAAGCTTAGCTTCGAGCAGGTTCTTCGACACTACAAAGTGGAACTCAAGGTCAAAGGCTCGCAGCATCATGGCTTTTGCCCTCTTCCAAATCATGAGGGCAAAAAGAATTCGCCTTCGTTCTCAGCCAACTTGGAAAAGAAAATCTTTCAGTGCTTCGGCTGTGGAGCTAAGGGCAACCTACTCGACTTCGTGGTTCTAATGGAAGGGGGCAAGCAGGGAGATGGAGCGGCACTAAGGAATGCAGCATTGAAACTGCAAAAAGAATGGGGGCTGGCCAATCAGTCCAAGCCAGCCCCAGCAAAGGTGTTGCCTTCAAATTCTAACGCGAAGAAAGTGAGGACAGTTCTCCTAAATTCCCCACTCAATTTTGAGCTTAAGGCGCTCGATTTCGATCATCCATACCTGCGAAATCGAGGCTTCACCGAAGAAACGATTCGGCACTTCGGCCTCGGCTACTGCTCAAAAGGGTATCTCCAAGGTCGTGTAGTCGTGCCGTTGCACGATCAATTCGGACGCTTGGTTGGCTATGCTGGGCGAATCGTCGATGATTCACTCATCGACGAAGAGAACCCACGCTACAAGTTTCCTGGTCAGCGGGAACACAAGGGAACCACTTACGAGTTTCGTAAGTCAGAGTTTGTCTATGGTGGTTACCGCATCAAGGAGCCTGTCGATGATCTCGTAGTTGTCGAAGGATTTCCTTCAGTGTGGTGGCTTCATCAACTCACAATCCCAAACTGCGTAGGGCTCATGGGGTGGAGTTGCAGCGAGACACAGGCTAAGCTCATCGTTGAGCGCACAAAGTCTAATGGCCGCGTCTGGCTGCTGTCGGATGGCGATGACGCTGGGACTCGTTGCGCGGAAAGTTTTCTTCCATTGATTGCTCGGGATCGATTTGTTCGCTGGATAAAGCTTGCTAAGTCAAAACAGCCTACAGCTTACCCAGAGCCCGAATTGCGGGCTTTCTTGAATAAGTGAAAAACAATTCTTCATATCGCGGCGCCTGGGGCGTCGCGATTTTTCCTCTAGATGCCACCTATTCTGCATTCATGAAACTCTGGGGGCAACTCGCTGGTGGCATGGAGAGATCGCTTGAAGATAAACTCTTTACTTAACCGATGGTTCACGGAACATGCGCAACGCTCAGCACCGCTTCCTGAAACTTGCGGAACAGAAGCCCGTGCGCCTTTGTTGACGTGAGAGCTTGGCTGCAAGTTATGGGGTTAAATTTAGAACAAGCTTGCCACCTTCGAGGGGGCTTCCCAAAACAGCGTTAGTTATCGGAACAAGCATGGTGGCCCCATTGGCGAGGCCAACATATTTACCACTAGTACCATCCTCCATAAGGATCACTCTATTACCAACTAGCACAATCGTATTTGATACAATAATCATATTGGAATTGCTAGGCAGGTTTAGCAGTGTAATTAAATGCATAATCTCCGGCATAAGCCCAAACTCCTTAAGTTCATCAAGCGTCTGCCCATAAAATGGGTAATTGCTGTTTTGCGCCTTAAACTGAAGAATTGCCTCAAGTCCATTATTAACACCCACAAGTGAGCTGCCTGTATTAACTTGAACTACCGGCTTTAAAACAAATGGGCGCTTCAGCATAGTTATGCAAATTACTCCCGTAAGTAGGCACGATGTAATCAATAGCGCTTGGTTAAGCTTTTTCATTTCCCGGAGTTATTTGGAGCAGCTATACCACATTCACACATAAATAAATCAAATTCATTTGCTAATTGCCATGCACGATTTCCATTGTTGCAAGTCGCACAACGATTGCCTTTTAAGTCTCGCATTCTCGCTTTGGCGGCATTTATTGCATTTTGGATCGGAACCTCATATTTTGCATCAAATTCCGCACTGCCCTCGGGAGGATGATCGCCAGCATACACCCCATGTCCAACTAGCTCGTGCCACATTGTAACGACTTGCAGCTCAGCATTGCCGTTATGAAGGCCGTTTATGCTACTCACATCAAAAAAGGTGGGCCGCTTATCTGGAACTCCGTAGGAAACATTCCATGCGTATCCAGAATTGTTGAATGTAGCTAAATACACAGGAAATTTTAGTGTTGGAAGTGTAAAGCCTAGCTTGCCAAGAAGGCATTTAAGTTTACCCAATTTGCTATCTTCAGAAATTGGACGTAAGTCACCGCTTTGAATAGTCATTAGTCCGGTGTTTTGATGATTCACCGTATCACCTGGTTTAAGGTTCATTTCAAATATGTAGTAATCGTTTACTAAATCATAGAAAACAGATGGTGGCTTCGGTTTGGCTATGGGTTTATTTATTTGATTTTGCGTAAAAATTTGCCTTCCATCAACATCGGCGCTACTTATTGTGTTGTTATAACAAAACCCATACAAATTGGCACCAGTGCTTTCTTCTAATGCGTCTCGGCTCCACCAGTTGCCGAGCTGCATACTGTAATAGCGATGACCATAATAGAGCAGCCCGCTCTCCGAGTCGCAGAATTTGGTCGAGGCGACAAAGGGATTGGTGAAGGCCAACGGGCCAGTGGCGCGGAGCAGGCGGTGGAATGGGTCGTATTCGTAGCGGGCGACCACGCTGCCGTCGTAGGTGCTGATGAGGGCAACGACGTTGCCGTTGCCGTCGAAGGCGTAGCAGTAGGTGCCGGCCCATGCGCCGCTGTGGATGGTCATGCTGACTAGGCCGCCCACGCCGCCCGCGCCCTGCATGGAGCCGCTCAGGTCGCTGCCCCAGGCAAAGGAAACTTGCACCGCATTGTTCTCGTCGAGGATGGCGATAAGGTTCCAGCCGTCATAGACAAAGCGCTGTTCGTAGAGCTTGGCCCATGCGCTGCCAGTCCAGTTACTCACCACCTTGCTAATGCGCCGGGATTGGCTATCGTAGCCATGACGAATGTCGTAGCGGGAACCACTTGGTCCGCTGGAATGGCTCGTCTGACTAAGTAGTCGGTTTTCCCCATCCCAAGTGTTTACCCAGCGTCCGTCGCTGGTGAGGTTACCGTCGAGGTCATACGTAAAGCTCTCCGGCGTGGCTGGCACGAACACATTGCCCATCCAGTTGGTGACATAATCATCAGAGCCACTGGCCAGCACAGCGCAGTTGCTGATGGTCTGCCAGACCGGACCGCTGTTGGGCACGCCCACCTCGGCGCGGTAATAATCGTTTCTGCGCGAGGCTCGCACGCCGTTGACCGTAACCGTGGCGGCATTCGTCGCCGTGCCGAGGATATCCACGTAACCGGGCACCGTGCGGCTCGTATATTGGTTCAACGCATTGGCGCTATAGGTTTGCAGGCGCAGGTGCAAGCCGTTGCTGTCTCCGCCGCTGATCGCCATCTTACGATTGCCGATGTCGTCAAAAAGATAGGCGAATTGCTGGCCGAGCACGGGCGAACCGTCGCTCCAACGCTTCACGCCATTGGTCACTTGGCCGATCACGTCATAGCCGAAGCTCCACCGTGAGCCATCCGAATGGGTTATGTTGGTTCGTTGATTCGCAGGATTGAGCACATAGGCAAAAGCGGGACTTTCTGTGCCCGCGGCCGGGACATGGTTGGTGATGAGCGTCAGGCGGTTCAGGTAGTCGTATGACTTGCTCGTGGTCATGCGCAGGCTCATTCCGTTCGTGAAGGTAATTTGGCCAATTAAAGGTGAATTGGCAATGTAGGAATAGGTGGCGTTGTTCGTGCCGTGGCTCACCGTGGACAGCCGTCCCGCAGTGTCATAGCCGTAGCTGGTAGAGCCCACGACTGTCCCGTCAATGACCACGGCCACGTCGGTGCGTCGAAGCAACGAGTCGTAGCGGTTGCTGACTACAATTCCGTTCTGCGTCTCACTCAGGAGCACGCCCGCCTCGCTATAAAGACGCGTAGTCACGTTAGTGCCGCTCTGCACCTTGGTCACGCGGCCCGGGCGGTCGTAGGTATTGGTCACGTTGCCGGTGCTGTCGGAGTAGGCAATGCGTTCGACCTGGCCGAGAGAGTTGTTGGTGTAAATGGTGGTAGTGCTTCGCGCCCAGGTACGTTGGCGCAAGCGTCCAGCAGCCGTGTAGGTATAGCCGGAGCCGGGACCATCCGGTTCCCCGGTCGTGGTATCAACATAGTTCTTGGACTGTAGCCAGCCTCGGGAGGAGTGATAATTCCATGTCGTGACGGCGGCTGTGCTTTCATTCGGGTAGCTTCGCCAAGTCTTCATCGTCGCCATGCGACCTTGAGCATCGTAGGTGTATTCAACGGGATATTCCCGCGCACCGGTGGTCTTGGTCACCTCGCCTAAGTGAGAATATTCCTTATCAACGGATCCACCGTCCGGATAAGTGATGCTGACGGCCTGCCCCAAGCCATTACGTCCGTAGCTCGTGGTCTGGGCACTATGCACCAAGTCAGGTACCGGCGTGGTCGTGGAGACAGTTTCATCCAAGTCGTTGAAGGTGGTGGTATTCGTTCCATTGCGGGCGTCGATGAGGTACTTTTGCCGGCCATGCTCATCGTAGCCGAAGCTGGTGGCACCCAAGCAGATTCCGCTATTGGTCCGACCTGAGGCGATAATGCGACCATGCTCAAATCGCGTGGTGATGATGGCGCCATCAGGCGCAAAGCTTCGGTTGTAACGCAGGCCGCCTCCCGAAAAGGTTATTTCCGTCCGGCTCGACAAGCCGTTATTGGTGCTCCAACTGGCGAGCCCATTCACTGCGGATTCTTGCACTGAAACCAGCGTAGGCACGGCGGAGCCATTGGTTCCCCACACATAGGTTTCCGAACGATGCACATCGGCCACACTGTTATTCCTTACGTAATTGGTGTTCCACGTAATGCGATCCGTGTTCCAATCGATTGTATCGTCCCTGTCTAGATCGAGCACCGTGTAGGCGCGTTCACCTCTGGCGTTGTACTGGTAAAGTGTGGTGACTCCATCCGGGTCCACTTGTTTGCTAATTTGGCCGACCGTATTGTAAACGGTGTGACTGGAGGCGCCATCGGCATAAAGGATCCGGCACGGGCGGCCGAGCAAATCGTAGAATTGGATGTTCCATTCGTCAGTAGCATCCCCGCTCGCATCCAATTTGATTTCCTTGGTGAACGTGCCACCACCATTGGTGCTATAGACTCCGTATTCAAAACGCGCAGGACGCACCCTGCTGCCGGTGCGTTGTGCCAGCGTGCCGTCGCGGAAGTATGTGTCGATCTGACTGGCAAAAATGCTGGAATTAACATTGATGAGATTGGTCAGGAAGCGATAACCCGATCCATCGTTGGCCTCGCTTGTTAATCGCATCCGATTCAAAGCATTGGTCGAGGCGACCAAATGTCCGGCGGTGTCGTAGGCGTTGCGTTGCAAGACAATCGCGGCATTGGTTAGTTCTGAACCGATACGTTCAACGCGGAGAATGTTTCCCACTGCATCATAAGTATTGCTGTGCGTGATGCCGTTGGCTGTCGTGGTGAGCAGGCGGTTCATCGCGTCATACGTCTTGGTAATTACGGTTCCCTCGCGATTTGTGGTTACGGTGTCACCGCAGCAGAAGCGTTGGGAAAACTCCCAAGTGCCGTCTAGGTTCGTCACGGCCCTCGGCTGCCAATATAGGTCAAACTCCCCGTAAAGCTTTCGCGCAATAACTTTGTTGGTCGAAGCAATGTCTGTGGTAGTAGTGCTGATAAGTTGCCCCAGTGGGCCAATCACTGTGACCAGCTTGGTGCCGTCAATGACGTTAGTGTGGTACGAGTCGCCCGGGATGCCCGACCAGACGGTGTTTGTCTGATTCGTAACGCCCGCGCCCCAAGTGTACTCCAGCACGTCCACGGTACCATCGGGATGAAGCACGCTCCGAGGGTAGCCGTAAAAAAACCCGCTGGTATGCGATTTTGTAATGGTCACTAAATTACCAGGATCGTCCCACTCGGCGTTTGGTGTTACGCAACGGATGTCGCGAGTTTCTCCCGGCAAGAAAACTTGATAGCGGCGAGAAACTTCCTGCCCCAAGAGAGACTCGACCATGCGCCTTGGAGTAGCGGCACTGAATCCATTAGTGTCTCCTGAACTGCTCACAACGCTTGCATCGTAGCTGCTTTCCACCAAGCGACAGAGATTGGTATTAGTAGTTACTCCTTGGTTGCCAAAAGCGGAGTACAAATGAGTGCGTCGTCCCAAAGCGTCGTACACATGGTATTCCCAATATCCATCTTCTCGAACCATTTGTTTAAGTAACCCATTCGTGTAATAGTCAAATTGTTCGACACGCAGCGCTTCATCTAGTCCATGGCGCTTCTCGGTTATGTATCGTCTACCGTTTATCAATGTTTTCTTTTCCTCGGTGTATTGAACAAGACTGCTCGAAGAATCGAACGTGCGCAGCGAATGACTCCATATTGCGAGTTCTGGATCACCCAGATCCTGGATTTGTTGTGTCCCGTCGGGCTTGGTTAGAGACCAACCGTGGGTGGAGCCGCTCTCCCAAGGCAACGGAATCCATTCATAGGTCCATACCCTCGATCTTCCCTCCTTAACTTCGGTAATGCGTATGCGATTTGTTTCGCCGATGCCGGCGTCTGGATTAGTAACGCGCCATTCTGTCATAGGAAAATTTGTGTTGTACATGATCCCCCCGGCTGACCAGTTCCAGACGTTGGTTAACGTGTAGAGGCGAACCAGATATCCCCCTGTAACATTGGTGATGACCAAGAGCCCTTGTGGCGTTTTGATTTGAGATATCGAGTGACTTGGATTGCTCGGGCTGTAACTAGGAGGAATGATTTCAACGCCCGGTGGACGAAAATCATATTTGAGAGAGCGCGCGCTGTAGGCGTTGGAGCCTGGAGCACTAAGCTGTAAAGAAAGCAATCCCGCCGATCTCTCATGCAATGCTTGTCCCAGGTGCAGTTTGAACTTCACGCCGTCCAGTTCGACACTTCCTTCGCCAAACTGCTCACGCTCATTACTTGAACATGTTCCGGTGCAACTGCTTCCGATTGCATCCTTGATGTCAAAAGTGGTTTCCACAAAGCAATTTGTGCAAGTGTTTGTGCAGGTGGCGCGAATCGTAACCATTTCTGCATTTGTACCCGCCACTAGTTGAGCAGTAGTAGGACCTATGTTGATCAGATGTGCGCCATAGGCACTAGAACAGCTCCAACTAATTGGGGACTGAAATGGAACATAGGGCGCTACCGGCGGCTCGTAACTGACACTCGCGGTCGATACCCCATCAGAAGGAAGAGAGTTGCCGCAGGCTTCAATCTTGATCGAGCCTTTGTATTCGGAAGCCGAAGCAGATAGGTAGAACGGAAGTTCACTGTCGCAAGTCCCAAGCAGTACGTTTCCCGACCACAAATGCTCAATCGGAAAATCCCAAAAATTGACCCCAAAACAGGCTGGAGGCGATGCAGACACACTCAGGAGCGGAAAGTAAAAGCACGGGAGGTAGTTATCACAATTAGTCACCTCGTTGATTCGGATTCTCACTGACTGTGGAAATCCAGGACTCACCGTGAGGGTGCCAGTCTGTCCGGGATAGATTCCTGATTCACACTCAGGACGCTCCGAAGTAGCGAGGATTGTGTACTGCACGTCCACGCGTTGCGCATGCACAACTGTGAATGATAAAAGAGACAAGAACACGAACCATTTGCAGAAAGAATTAGCTTGGGCTCCGATGGAGTTAATTTTCATAGGTAACCTTTGATGGCTTAGCGAAGAGGCGTGAACACGCGCAGGTTGATAAGATTGAGAGTGTCGGTAAGAGTGCCGCCAAGGGGGTTGCGGCCTTGCAGGATTTCTAGACCGTCCCACACGCCATCACCATCTGTGTCGTAATTCAGCCAACTGGTTTCGGTGAGGTCTGCACTTCCATTCCCATTGCGATCCTCCCAATAATCCGGCACTCCATCCCCATCCCCATCAAGTGGCGTGCCGTTGGCATCGGTAGCGACGTAATGGAAACCAATGTCCACGACGGAGTTGGTCTCCTTCACGTTGTTCGTGAGCATGGTGTAGTGGTAGAGGCCAGCATTGGTGGCATAACGACTACCGGCGTTGTAGAGCGCAGAGTTGGTCGCAACATAGAAGCGGCCTAGGGGCCCAGATTCGAAAACCAGACTGTTTATAATCTGGTCGCTTGCATGATTAGGGGTCAGCCGGCTGTTCCCGTTCGTGGTATAGCCATTGTGGCTGGCCACGGCATCCCCCAAATTAGTCGTCCCGACAAACAGAGAGTCATGAATTCTCAGCTGGTTGCTGTCGTTCAACCAGTTGTTGAAGGCCCCGCCGTAAAACGTGCAGTTGTAAAAGTAATTCGTGGTATCGGCGAAGATCAGAGCGAGGGCGCTGCTGTTGCGATTAAACAGAGAATTGGTGATCATCGCCAATGCCCCCCAACTCTCGATGCTGCCGCTGTGGAATTGGCAGTCCGTCAAATGCCATGGGACACCGAAACCGCCGCTCGAAAGCAGAGGTATTGTGCCTCCCAACGTTGTAAAATCGGTAAAACGAACCCGTAATTCAGGTGTTCCGCCGGGACTGTCCCAAGTGTATAAGAGTGCTGTAATCGGCCCCGCCCAGTTGGTATTCGCCATCTCTTGTACCGTGGCGTAATGAGTAACGGTGATTTTTGAGTCGGCCCGTCCCTCGGCAAGAAATGTGGCTCCATCGCTTATGGCTAGTCCGTAGCGCGCAGAGTTGGTGGGATTAAAGACGGCGATGGTTGTGCCAGGGTCGACTTGAATCGTGGCGTTGGTGAGGTAGATATAACTGATGGCGTAATCGAGCGGAGGATAGTGATAACCCAAGTCTGGAGTGTCTGTGTCTCTGCCGGCTCGCGGAAACAAAGTCTGGCTGACTCCATAGTAGCCGTTGGATGGAGCAATGATTTCTGGCGGGTAGGTCGTGCGCTTTCGCAAGTCCGTTTGCAGGGCGGCATTGATGTTTGTAGTGCCAACGTCGCGGTAAGGACTGGGATCAGCTAAATAATGTGCGCCTGCTCCCACGGTCTGGAAAATGCCAGCATCGCTCAGGTTGGTTTCCACGCCGGTTCCCACATACGACACGTTATTGGTCACGCCGATGAGCAGCGAGTTGGTGAGGTTGACGGCGCTAAGGCCGCTGACCATGAAATTACTGACAGAATGCAGCGTGAGATGTTCCGCCGAGTTGGTGTGAGGTGTCGTGCCGTCGAATACTTCTCGCACGTCATGGGCCAGCACATTCCAATAGTTCCAGAAGGAGGTGATGTTCCTGAAGGCCACGCGCGTGTGTGTCACCTGGCAATTGCGAATATCGGCATTGACCGTGGATATACCGTAGAAGGCACGATCCGCGTAAGAAACGCGAAGGTCATGAAGGTTATAATACCTGCTCGAACCTGAGAAAAAGTTGAGGTAAAGCATGGCAAAGCCGCAGTAGTTGGTAGGGGTACCTGAGGAGGTCGCAATTGTTTCCCCGACTGTGTTGTCATGCATGGAGGTAAACACGGCCGGGTGGTTCGGAGAGGTTTGGCAATCTACGTTTTGTTGGAATCTGACCGCCGCGATGTTCACGGCGTTTGTGAATTTGATGACCGTTCCCCCTTCCAAAACCGACGTGCCATACAACAACGTCAAACCTCGGACGAAATAGGTTTGGTCACCCGCAAATGTGAAATTGGTAAAGCTGCCTATGAGGGACAAGTAGTCGAGGACGAATCCCGGTCGGTTCGACAACGCGGCCGTCCGCTGAATCGAGTTAGTGGACTGCCCTGCTTGGCGCGGAGCGGATGGAAATGACCGGCCCTTGCCCGCTTTAGGCAACAAGCGCGCTTCCTTTTTGGTGCCTCCTAACGCGTCCAACTGCGCTTTGATGGACAAGTAAGGCACGGCTTCAATCAGCACCCTCCGGTCGGCGAGATGCTCCCAGGTTTTGCCAGTGGGAATCTCCTCATCGCGTTCACCAAGCGGAAACGCGTGCCCGGCGATGATTTGCATCGGACCAAAATCCAGATGGGTATCTGTGAAGTCGGGCACGACCATACCGCCTCGTTGCGCCTCTTCGGTCCTGGCTAGAACCGTCGTCTGAGTTTCAGGCGTCGGAGCTTCGAGAAACTCCGTAAACACTTCCAGTCTGGTGGTCGCCGATTCCAAGCCGAAGGATTCTGGACTGGGCGGTGTCGCGCGCAGGATCACGTCCTGCTCAAACCCAGACCGAGTGTAAGTGTAGCGAACATCAGCTCGAACGGCATTCGTGTCGAACGCATCCGGATATACGACCTGATTGTCACCAACTAACGTCCCGATGGAGTCGCGCACTTGGGCAATGAGTACACTCTGGCCTGTCCTCGTATCCGTGTAGGCTAGGCCAAGAATGTGACTGCGCATCCGCTGGCCGTTGGGCATAAGCAGATTGATGGCTCCCGGCGTGTTGAGGTTGGCGGCAAATCCGACCTGATGCGGCCCTTGGGAAGCCAGCGCACCTCCTCCGGGCACGAGGTCAATCACCTCTTTCGTTTCCAGCCACTCACCGTTGTGCTGATAGTGCAGCCCCGTCGCGACTTCCGTGTACCGGTTGGTCTTGAGCACGCTCGCTCCATTTGCTCCGATCGTGGTGGAAACATGTATCAGCTTCCGATGGTGAGGACCACGCTCGGTCACCTGCGGTCCGGCCAGATTAGGAAGGTCGGCTCCGAAAGCCGATGCGCCGAAGCCAGCGCTGACGACGTACAGAATCCATGCGTGGTAATTTTTCATAACAGATTTGCGTTTTTCGGTTGGCTGTTGGTTGCCTCTCCAAGCATCCCAACTACCGGCGCACTTGTTTCCTCAAGAACCGCTCATGTCCTGCTGGTTGGTTCCCGGTGAGTTTGTTTGCGCGACGTTTTTTTACGCCGATCTACGTAACTCACAACGAAATAAAGTTATCTATTGTGGACAATAAGAGCGGCATTCCTCCAGTCGCTGGAACAACGACTGACTTCAGCCACAAGCGTAGCGTGACCCCGTGTGCCCTTTTGAAGCGACGTGATAAGTTTGTCGTGTGCTTGAAGCGTACGTCGACGGCGATTTCCTTTTCCGTAACGCCCGCTTTAGCCAATTGCTCAATTCGTTCTTCGCGCAACAGTTCAAGTTGCCGGTAGGTGGAGCGTCCGAACTTTTTTTGAAAATAGCGCCGCAGTGTCCGCTCCTGTACGTCGAGCAAGTTAGCCAAACGGTAGGAACAGTAACCTGCTTCGCGAGCCAATTCCGGCCAATTAGAAACCTTCTCCAATTCTTGAGCGATGCGGCTGGTTCTCATTGAGTGAGGATATACTTGGGGTTTGGTCTTCAGCGATTGACCGAGGCGAGTGAATCAGCATTAACCCGGTGCTCCGGCTGTCACCACGGAATTTCGTGAACAGAATCCCTGCGCAGTATTGTCATAGAAACACTGGGAATCATTTTCGGGACAAGGCTGGCGAGGGATCAGGGATCGAATTCGACGCATCGAAATCAGCAATTCATGTGCGCGTGCGTTGTGGCCCACATAAACAGTACGCATCAAATCGTCAGATCTTTCAAAAAAGGTGAAAAAAGTTTTGGCAGGTCAAAAAGCAAGCATCCGGCATGGTCGCCGTTGAAGGTGGTTCCGATAAAACCAGAGCCACTTTCAAGAAAGTCAGTGTGCCATCTTTTCCAAACGTGCCACCTCACGCTTAAGGGTGATCAGCACACGAAACTTTACGAGGTAGACCTGCGGGCGGCTCATCTTCAGGCTGCTGGCCACTCGCGCTATGGGCCAGGCTTTCATGGTGACAAGATCGAAGACTTGAAACTGCCTTGGTGGGAGATCCTGACGAAGCTTTTGCAGCGCGGCAATCATGATGGCCTCACGCCATTCGTGTTCCCAGTTTTCATCCGGAGCGGTCGTTAACTCGGCGGGCATGAATTCTTCAAAGGCCGGGGAGTCGACCGCCAGAGCCTCCGGACGCCTTCGACGGAATTGAGCGAGGATGCGCCAGCGGGCGAGGCGGTAGAGCCAACCTTTGAAGGAACCCTGCTCCCTGCGGTAATCGAAGGCTTGGATGCGTGCTGCCAACTCGATCATCGTCTCCTGTGCCACTTCCGTGGACTCGTCCTCCGTCAAACCCGCCTTGATGGCCTGCCCATAAATGAGATTCCCGTAGATGTCGTGGAAGGTCTGCCAACTGACAGCATCCTCCGGGTTCTTCACCCGTCGGAGAAGAGTCGTGCGGGTGGCGTTGTCCCGGCGTTTCCGCATGCAATTTCTCTGACTCATTAGGCCCGATTTGGCAATGGAATTCGACGTACCCAAGCCAAACAACATCCCTTTCCACAGTGACTTTGCGTATGCCAAGCGGCTTTCCTTTGCCTTCTCTTAACGCGTGACCACTCAAGACAACTTCTCCTTTCTCGATACGCGAAGCGGGCGAGCCAATTGGGGAGATTCAGCGCCTGACTCCATGTTTCTGCGACTGGAACGGAATGCAGCGGAAAAGCAAGGACGCGGAACGGTTCGCGGACGGCTTTGAAGCGGAGTGGCGTGGAAGGAGTAGAAATGTGGAGTGAGGCAAGATTCTCCGCGCCGACTGTCTGCCTGCATTGCGAAAGCCCAGACGCGCAGGAACGAGCATCGTAGCTGAAGCAGATGCGGGCAGTCTGTCGGCGCAACTCGTTGGCTGTTTCCTGCTGAATCGCCTGAGTGCCTCAGTTTTTTGGCCCCTCACTGGAAGAGTCGCCACTTCTTCAGTCGGGATGCGACTAAATTCTCTCGCTCGATTTCGCGCGCATATACCCACTGTCGTTTCCGCTTTTCAGGATCAAAGTGTGTTCCACTGGTGACCTTTTTGTAATCCGCAGGATAGATCCAAATATCGCCAAGTGGATTACTGGTCACTTCTTCGATGGTGGAGAGGCAAATCGGCCAGGAAACTGGCGGGGTGAGTTGAAGCAACCTTTCCGCAAGATTGTTACGCCTTTCTGCTGTTCTGAAAATGATGAGCACGCGGAACGGGTATTCCTTAAACGCAGAACGTGGCGCTCCATGTAGATGCGCAAACCCTCCTGATTTGTAGAAATCGACGTAGCTGGTAATTCGGGAAACGAGGGTTTCTCGCGTCTCGGTTGACCGGTCGACTTCTAAATAGAAGCTGTGCTGGGAGAGACCGTTGCCTGACTCCTTTTCGTTGACGCAAATGAATCCATCGGGCTTGACCGGCACTTCTGGGCCACGACCCGAGCGCAAGGCTTGGAATTGGTAGAGCATGGGCCATGTGCTGAAGGTCTCGATCGAAAGTTTTTTAGACTTGGCGAGGGCTGCATGAAATGCCGCCTTCACGTCCATGATTTGCAACTCATGGCGCTCCGTTAATTCGCTGACGCATGACCTTTTCTGCAAATTGAAAGGGCCAAGTCGTGGGTAGTTGGTGAGCACGCCGTGCTCTCGCAAAACGTCCAGGCCCTTGCTCGAAAGAAAGAGAATGGCTGGCTGCGCTGGATGTCGACGTCTATAGTTAATCAGCCCTACCGCCTTGAGCTTCGCCACCCGCTTTTTTGTGGCCTCTGCTTTTCCATCAAAATACAGAACGGCCACGTGCGCAGCAGTCATGAGGCGCGATTCAAAAAGTCCGCGTAAGATTTCAATGTCCCTTTCCTGAAGAAGCACGCCTTCGAGTGGTTGCGAAGCCATGAGATGAGTATATCAAATTTTGCAATCATTTCTGCGGCACCAACGCGAGTTTCAAGCCGAATTGAGAACGTTGTGCCCCTTCCCTATCGATGCTTCTCGATGAAGCGCACGTAATCCTCTGGGTGGAACTGCTTCATTGTTTCCCAAACAGCACGAGGGACTGGTCGTCCGAAGAAACTTTGGATATCGAGACCAATTTTAGCAGGTAGTTTGAAAGTGCCTTCCTTGGCTGCTCGATAGTTGGCAGCGAGGTGAAGAATGATGAAATTTACGCTTCTGCGTTCGTCCTCCGTGACGGGGTGACTCACGAGGTCAGCTTGGTGGTCGAAGATCCGCCGTAATTCAGGGCGGGAATGAATCCACGTCCAGAGTTCTCGGTGCTGTTTGGTGAACTCCAGAAGATTGCCAATACGACGTGTCTTTGCGTCCACAAGCAAAGCGAAGCCAGCGAAAAACAACCCGACTACGGTGACGGTGTTCTGGAGGGAAAATCCATTGTCCTGAAGCCAGATCAGGAATGCCATGTTGGGCAGTATAGCCCGAAAACAGCGAAAAATGCAAACCTGTCAGACTTCATCCGGAATGTCCGCCTTTGCACCGATGAGCAATTTCCGCGGAATGCGAACGATTCGCTCGTCCGGTCCACATCCAGCGGTAGCTGGTAAACTTCCGGCAAACTGAGTGATGTCTACACCAATTATCGCGAAGTCGCCATCCGCCAACTCGAAAATATCTGGGCAGCCTTCGAGCGACTCTGTTCTTGCGCCGTTGGCGTGCGGGTCCTGCCCTAAGCGCCGAAGGAAGTAAGGGATAGCCTGCATGCCCACTACTTGACCATAGCAAAGTATCTGGTCAAGCGAAGAGTTTGCCATGCTCCATTCGTGGCTAAACGCGGGCATCACGAAGCAGTTTGCGCGGAGGTAGTCCGGCTTCTCAAGCAAGAGCGAGAGAGCCGGAACATGTCGAACTATGCGGTATCCAAAACGTCAGGCATTTCAGAATCGATGCTCAGCCTCGTTGAGAGAGGCATGCGCAATCCTACACTCGAAACACTATTGAAGGTCTCCGAAGCAATCGGCGTAAATCTAGGGAACGTCCTCAATAGTGCTCAACGAAATATAGGCAACCAATCTTCACGTGAAGCTTAACTATTTCAAAATTTCTTTATATGAGAAAAAAGTGGCCAGTAGCCCTTTGTGCTGGCTATGCCCTTGAAAGCAATATCGTAGCTTTGAATTCCACTTGGAATCATTGTGAATCCGTTAAAATTCATAGCTACCACTCCAAAATTTGACTCAATTTCCCAATTCTCAGGAAGTTCCGACTCGCAACTAATGAGCACGTCAATTACTTTGGATTGGTTCCCCACGTACAAATCTGGTTCGGTGACTTCAACAAGCCAAAACCGGCCAATGCCTTGAAGCAATTTCTCCAATTGCGCTAGATGGGTTGAGTTACTGTTTATGGCAAAAACATCGTGTTTGCTAACGTGTGCCAGATACTGGTCTCTAGTGACTAAAGTCGACCTGAAAACGGCTGTGCGAAGTTTAGGTTCAACTATATGTGGTATCAAGTGCGTCAAGTAGTAGGACGGAACCGGAATAGTTGCGACCACAAGAAAATGTTCGCTTAACGAACGTAAGCGTGCATGAGCAACAAGTTCTGCATCGTGGCCATACAAGCGAACGTTCCAATTGCTGGGGAATATTCCTATTACTTCAACCGGAGCAAACAACTCACCCGGATCCGGGTGGCCTTCTGGGCGAAAGGAATGCGCTGGTATTGAATATTGCATCCCGAAATTGTCATCATGGGCAATGAACTCATCGACCCACGCAAGCGAGGATAAATATGTTCTTTGCGCAGATGAGGAAGCGTATGTTGCGAAGGCAACAGGAAACCAGGAATCCAAATTTAGGGTGTGCCCAAAGACTGATGCTACATGCTGGATGGTTTCATTGTTAATAGTTGTGTTGAACGTCAGAACGGCAGGATAGCCTGATTCGATAAAACCGTAGAGAACCTCTCTAAAGTTACGCTCCTCACCTGTAGCATAGCGGTATTTTTTAGGCTCAAAGCCTTGTTTTCTAAAAATCTGCTCTAGTGAATTGGAACTTAACCCAGATTCAGCTTTTTCGCTGTTCGCGATCCCGAATAATTTCAGAAGGTGAGGGTCAATTTTTTCCTCACGGGGGCTATTCCCGCAAATGTGCAGATTGAGATCATTTGCACAAACTAGTGTCTTGGTCTCATTGCAGTTGTTCAAAATCATCGTTGCACAAGCATGAGCGCAGACGGCTGTTATGCAGTTCTGCTGGCAAAAAAAACTCCCTGGAAGTTCGTAGTTGTGACCAAGACAGGTTAATGTAAAATGTCTTTTGACGTGAAGGAAATGATCCGGTGGGACCGCAAAATCTATCTTACCAGATTGATTCGAGTTTGGAACACTGTTCTGACGCACAACACTTTCAGCGACGTAATTCCAGAGATATTCATTGCCTCGCTTAATCGCAACGATTGTTGCATGACCCAGGAAACCGGCAGAACCTACCGCGCATGCGGCCGCAAATTCTGATTGTGAATCGATTGACGCGCACAAAAATGTGAGCTTAGTGACTTTAAACTCGAATTGAGGGCCTAGGCGTTGCTTGATAGCTTCGACATCTCGCGCAATTCTTGACCATTCCAGACTTCCCGATGGTTCAATATCCTCACAGATAACGGTTTGGGCACACATTTTCCGCATGACAGTACATATGCGGTGAATGGCATTTTTGCGGCGCTTACTTCGCCAAACTGTGTCAATGAGCCTAAAAAATCCAGACTGGCAATTGTGAAAGGAGTAACTACCCATAACATCGAGAAAAAAAGCGGATGGAGAATTTCCATCCGCTGCTAGCCGATTCCCGGCCGAGTTACAAAAGTAAGTTCCCTACAAGTAATAAATCTTCGCGTTGCGAGTTCTCGTGGGCTTTCTTAAATGCGTTTAAACGTTTGATGATTCGCTCATCTAACCTGTTGGCAGCAGGCGTCCAAGTAATCATGTCTGGCTCTGAAGGCCTAAGCCGGCGAACCCTCTCACTAAGCTCCGTGTTTTCAAATAGTTCCATTAAGTATCACCTCCTTAAATATTCTAGCATATTCAGTGCCAAAAAAGGAAATTAAGCTTTTCCAAGATTGAGAGTTGATGGAAAATGCAGCTGTTGTATTTGCGTTTCGCAAATACATTGGCGCTTTTTGGAACCCCGAGCAGCGGCACGTAACAATGGGCGAGGATAAGAGCAGGCACATTTTTTTCGGTCAAGCGCCTTTTTTCAATTAGGAAGACTGATCTTTGTTAGTCTCGGCAAGATTACCTCGAAAGAAATGTCATTTAAGAGGCTCAAGATTTTGTTTTCTGCCAACCCGGTCTAAGGCATTTCTCCAGTGCCGCCATATCTTCTCGATGAGGATAAATTGTCGTCCGCAATTTCTTGCGGCTATCCCAGTAGTGCCTGAGCCAGCGAATGGATCCAAAACTGCATCCCCGGGTTTAGAGAATCCTTCGATGAGCTTCTGAATTACCCCCACCGGTTTTTGGGTTGGATGCAGAAAATTCCGCGTGTAGTGCCATTCCAAAACGTCATCCAGTGGCTCCGTCGGCATCGGAGGTTTCCCCTTCGCAAGCAAGTACATCACCTCGTGGAAACTTCGGGTGTAGCCCCTGCGCGAAGGGTATTTCTTTATCCCCACGATATGGCTCACCGGATGAAATCCAACGGATTTCCAAGTGGCCATGAACTGTTCCACCTGGGGCCAGCCGTAAAAGCTTACGCAAAACGTGTTTGGCTTGAGCAATCGGTAGATTTCGGAAAATGAAGGACGCAACCATGCGTTGCTTCTGTCGTTTTCCACAATCTGTCCGTCGCGCGGACGATAGTTCACGAGATACGGCGGGTCTGCCACGACGAAGTCGATGCTCTCCGAAGGCAGAGTGGGCATCACGTGAAGGCAATCGCCGTGAATGACTGAGTTAAGAAATGGGGTAAGTGAGTTCAAATTCGAAAATCCTTTCTGGGTGTAGGGTTTGAAGAACAAAAAGTCCGCTCATGATTGTAGCACGCTGTCGAGTGACGGTCGGCTGTGGAAAACAAAAAGCCGCCCTCGAACGAATCGAGAACGGCGCGATTTCCATTCACCCAAAACGAAACTCTTGCTGACCGAGAGCAGCTTGGATGGCCCGTACTTCAGCGGGCTGTGGCGGCTCACCTTGCTTTACATCCGTACCCAGTCCGGGTGGACACATCGCACTTGCGGGGTGCATTGGCAGTAGGCCAAGCCAAGGCAGAAGCCAATGGATGTTTGACCATGCGGCCCAAAACTCCATGGATAACGTGTTGCCGTGAATGATTCGTGCCGGAATACCCCAGAGCGTTGTGTTGATGAACGTCATGTGACAGGCCGTACGATTGATGTCGATGGCCGTCACACGCAGGCGCCGGCGGATTTCAGGAGGGCAGGCTTCAGCGAGGGACAGAATCATCGCTCCCGCGCCGCATGCCGGTTCACAAATCTTGATCGGGCCTTCGGGCGGAAATGATTCCATGTCTCCAAACGTCATTCTTGCCATCAGGTCACAGATTGGCTTTGGGGTGTGAAATTCTCCATTCCACTGCTGGCCTTTCTGCGACAAGGCAAACTCCATGTAGTATCCGCCGATGATGTCCTCGAAGGGACGTGATTCCATTTCCATGACGAGAGCGGCAAGCGCTTCCGCAAACAAATCTAGGTCTCCCCTTTCCCACCGTTTGGCTTCTTCAAGATATTCCTCCTCACGAGTCTGCGCAGCGAGTGCGCAGGCTGTGAGGCAAAGGAACGCATCGAAGACGCGACGATTGTCGTGACGGTGGGAAAGGCTGCCGAAGATTTTGCGGAAGTCGCGTTCTGGCGACTTCGCTTTCATAGCTAAAGGCGGTAGTCCTCGTAGGCGGCCGCTAGGCCGTCTTCGTCGCCACCCATGAGTTCTTCGAGCGCTTGCTTGGTGGCAAGACGTTCGAGGCTTGGCTTGGCATCTTTAGGACAGCAGGGGCAACGAGTGACGTTAATCACCGATTGCCCGAACTCCCATCCGGCAGATTTGAACTCTACGCGATAACGCTCGCTCAGTTTCTGGACGCGAGGCAACTCTCGCCAGGCTTCAGCTTCTGCTTGCGTTAGGCCGGTTTCAAATATGGCATCGTGCCAGAGATGATGAACATCCCAGGGTTCCTGACAGGTAGTGCAATGAACGTCCACAGTTCCTTTCTTGGGGTTGGGGTTGAAGGACAAAAGTCCGCCTTCGATTTTACCACGCTCCCCCACTTCCCCGGCCTGTGGAAAAGAAACTGCCGACTGAACGGTGAGAAAATGAGATAGCTAACGAATGCGTCGCTTCACCGAAGGAGGGGCTTCGGTGAATTCGTCGAGAAGCTGGGTGGAAAAGCTTGCTGCTGTTTCGGCAAGTTGCTTCTGGGCCTTGGCGCGAGGCATGGCAAACGGAAGCTTTTCGTAGCAGCGTTCAAGAAACTTCTGCGTGCGCGCTTGGGACGCAGGCGTTTTCTCAACAGTCGGTGTGTAGATCGAGATTGGGGCATTCATGCCAACGAGACGCGCTACACCCTGCCGTTGCTTCTGGTCAAACAAGACGGCCATCGCTCGAAACAACTGCTCATCAAGCGAGCGAAACTGAACGTGAGCCAATTCCTTTCCGAATACGGGAACAAGCGTAGGAACAAGACTGCGCGATTCACTCACGCTTTCAGACCATGATTCACTTTCGCTCTCAGATTCCGATTGAAACGCGCTCTGAGACTCACTGGTGCTGAGCGTTTCAACTCCGTCAAAAAATCCAGCCGTACCGCCAATGCCGGCGCCTCCAGCTTGTCCTCGCTGCATCCCCCGACTTTGGCCGGAAGAACGGCTTTCAGTAATCACTTCCTTCTGTTCCTCGCGGTAGGACATGACCTTTGTGGAGTAAAGCTGATGCTTGATTTCATCAGGATTCATGACGCCTGTGAATAACCATTGAGCCATAGTGCGCAGGTTCCCCTCGTAGGACAGTCGGAAAACGACTTTGCTTGAAGCGTTCTCCATCACCGAATTGAATATCCGTCGTCCGTTCTCCTTTTCCTCTATCAACTGCAGTGGAAATTGATTTGCGATCGTGAAATGTAAACCAAAACCGCGGGCCTGGTCCAAGTTTTCTGAGATGGTCGGAGTTATAAATTTCTGAAACTCGTCGAGATAAACGTAAAACGGCTTTACGTTGTCGCGCTTGCCGCGCTCCTGCGCCGCTATCCAGAGATCACTTAACAAGAGCGTGGCAAAGAGTTTCGCGTTGTCTGGTGAGACCTTGGCACCTTCCGTGGCTAGGTTAACCAAAATGATGGAACCTTCCTCCAATACGCGCCCTAAATCCATTGATGCGGTAGGTTGACCGAGCATTGAACGAATAAGTTCGTTGTCAATGAAGGGCCGCAGCCGGTTCACTGTACTTCCAATCTGCGTGTCAAAATCTTTGGCGCTAAGAGTGTCTGCGAACTCCCAATCTTGGCGGGACCGCTTGTTTTTCAGGTCATGCGTTAGGGAGTAACGAACTTGCTTTCCCACGCGATCGATTAGATGTTCAGCGTCAACGAGCGTAAGTTTCTTTTCGTAAAGCGCTCGAAGCACGTTACCAACCCATCGTGCAAATAAGGGCGTCTGACTAGTTCCGGTTTGCCCCCAGACATAGGCCATCGCATCAGTCAGATTGTCGACCAATACCGCAGGGTCAGCTTGGCTGCGTTGCCGAAGAAGGTTGTATGAAACAACCCAATCATCTCGCCGCAAATCTATGGGCACAATGGGGACCTTGAGCGCGTTTTCGTTCCACGCCATCCATTCCATGAGATTGTCATAAAGGTTGCCGTGTGGATCGAAGAGAATCAGTCCGCAACGGTTTTTGTGCCACTGCTTAATGTCCTGACGAATCAAGTGCTCAAGAAACTTGCTCTTGCCGGTGCCAGTCCCACCGCACACGTAGAGATGCTTGTCGCGCTCGGTTCGTGGAAATGAAAGCGAAGCGCTTCCGCCGGGAATTTCACCAAGGTGCAGGTCATTGCCAATGGCGTTCATAGCTTTGAAGTGAGGTTGTTCAAGTGCCGGCAAAGAGCACTGGGAGCGAACCCAAGTCAGAAAACTCAAACTCCTCTTCCTCGGTGCGGACCCACAATGGAACCCATCGAAGATGCCTCAGCTGATTCCTGCTGCCCAACGTGACGTGCATCCCCGCCACAATACTTGCATCAGTGGATTCCGCTGGCTCAATGGCGAGCATCATCTCACCAGATTCTGTTTCCGCGATTCCTACGAACTCGGCGCACCAACAACGGTGTTTTATTTGCGACACTAGCGTACAAAGTTGTTCTCTTTTCATACAGTTATTCTTATTAAGTGTTAATTTGACAGTAACTTAAACGACGTTGTGCCGTGCTGAGAACGCTTGCGCGTCTATGGACAAGGGGTGTATGCTAGTAGCACGAGTGACTGATTTTCAGGTTTTCCCGCAAAGAATTGACCTGAAGATCGGTTTCTAGGTGCTAATCGCGCCCCGCTCGGGCTCTGGAATGATTTATTGTTCCAGGGCCTTTCTACCTTGGCTTCGGTAGAACCTCCTTTCTGATTTTTTCTGCCGACTCATCGCATCTAGTTTGAGTGTCCAGTAGATCCTAGCATATTTTGAAATTGCGAGGTAACAGCCCGCTTTCCTCGCGCAGGCCAGTCTTTACTTTTGAGCTTTCCTGCAGAGGTACGCATGTGCAGAGTATTCGCTCTCGGCCAGAATGGTTGGAATACTTTCATGGTTCAATGCATTGAAGCATAAGTTGACGAGAAAGCGGTAGAGCCATTTTGCAGATGCGACACCCACCTATACCATGTCGAAACCTCATCAATATCTTTTTAGAGACCATCCTGGAATTTCGCTCAGGTCTCTAGGGATGCTCTCGGATGTTGAGGCCAAAGGCGGAATTCGGCCTGCAACAAATGGCTCAGTCAATGAGAACGTGATCAGCACCGCCCTTTTGGAGCTGGAAAAAGCATTGGCATGCAAAGTTCGTGTTCATCGTTCGAGCCCTCTTCGCTTAACAGCGGAGGGTTTGGAACTGACCAAAATCTCTCGTGAATTTTTTGAAAAGTTAGATGACTTTTTTCGGCGCTGCCGCAACTTGTCGTCTACCGTGACAATCGGTGCAGGTGACAGCGTTGCACACTGGTTGCTTCTTCCGGTCCTAGCAAACCTTCAAAACGAGTTCCTCACGCAAAGGTTGAACGTTTCCGTAGTAGCTGGTTCCACGGAGAAGCTTGCCTTGATGCTTCGAGAAGCACAGATCGACCTGGCACTTTTGGGTGAAATAGGGCGAAAAGAAAAAGATTGGGACGCAGCATCGGTCGGAAACTACAGCTACTGCGTGGTGTGCCACGAAGACCTGCTTCCAAGACAAGAAGAGTTTAGTGATGTCATTCCTGACACAATTCCGTTCGCGATCGTCAGGGAACATTGGGGGTGGAATTTCCCCAAGATGATTTTCGACGCCGGAGCTGGTCCAAACGGCACCATCCTGTTGGAAACGTTTACGCATGTAGCAACTTTGGTACGGACAGAAAAGTTTGCTGGAATTCTGCCGGTTTCTACCGTGTCGAGCTTCAGTTATCCAAAATTTAGAAGTTTTGTGCCGAAATTTCTGAATTCGACTCAACAGGAACTACATATGGTGTGGAAATCTGATGTGGATGAGGTCAAGATGCACGATTTGTCTGCCAAACTGCGAATTGAAACTTTTCGCCAAAATTTGTTAATAAACCTGCGTGCAGAACTTTTAAAAAGGGAGCAGATTCTCAAGAAGAGAACAAAGGATTTATGACTACATCATTGCTTGCGGTTGGTCACGAGACAAAAGTTATGGACCGATTGAAAGCTTACTCACATCCTTCGCTGTTAGCTCGGCTATCGGAAAAATGTCATCTCAGTCCTAACGAAGCAGCCGAGCTTTTTGAAGACACAAAGCTTTTTCTCTACCTCGCTTCGGTCGAGAGTGATGATGTTTCTCCGCCAGAAATGATAGATGTGTGCTGGCACGAATTTCTTTTGTTTACTAAAGACTACTCGGAATTCTGTCAGCATTTTTTCCACGAGTTTATTCACCATCGACCACGCTATTTGAATGACGTGCAAGAGGAACAGTATCCAGTATTGAGTACAATCAGTTCAGCAAAGGCACGTTTTGGCGCGCTTTCCAAAAATTGGAATATTCAGAAGGGCGCGGACTGTACTAAGTGCGGCTACTGCAAGGACGGATGATTGAATATCATATTCTCTAGGTCGTGCATATGTGAGTGTTCCCCCCTGGGGGAGGAATCCGGCAGGGGGCACGGGGGTCGGGGACGCCCTCTCGGTCAGCCAACGCACACACGAAAAAGCCCCGCCGAAGCGGGGCAATTTCGCAGACTGATTCAATCAGTCCTTTAGAGGCAACTTGAGTTCCCTGCGCAACTCATCGAGTGCTGTTCGTAGATGCCCTACGGACGCATCTCGAAAGCCGAGCGCGGTTTGAATGAAACCCCGAACATGCTGCAATTCCTCTCGAAGCTCCTCAATGTCCGCTTCGCAGATGTTCATTCGATTCTCCAAGTGCTCAATGGGTGTCATCGACATTTGGTTGAGAGGTAGCTGGTAATGCAGGCTCGCGACTACTGAGCCTGTGTTGGAAAACCGCGTCTGCGGCTCTCGCCCTGACGCTTCACCGTCACGCCTTTCTGGCCGGCGGAGATGCCGTTTCGGTAGCTTTCGAGGACTTTCTCGGAAACCCATCGGACGATAGCGAGTTCGTCCCCACTTCCTTTAAGCTTCTTCAAAAGCTCTGCTTCAAACTCCTGAATGTATGTCATGCGTTTGTGCGTTTGGCTGATAAAGGTATCGACCTTTGTGCGTGGCGTCTGAGCGCCTCCGCACTCTGAACGCACCGGCCGTAGTCACAGGTTGAGCGAGCGCGGTGGAACGAATCCGACCGGGCTGGGCTGGAGCGACCTTGACCGGACGGTACAATGGGAAGAGGGCGGGCGCGAATGGACCGAGGGGCGTGGGGCAAAAAAACAGTTCCGCTATCTTTTCTTAAAAAAAGTACTGAATCGAGGAAGGAACTTTTCCCGAGTAAAATTTGACTGATGAAAGAAGGCCTGAAGCTGAACCGTGTCTGGCATGGCTTTGTAGGAGCCTATTGCTTTAGCGAATGCTTGGAGTTCCGTTCTCAGCATTTCGAGGCATTCTCGGTCAATGATTCGAGCATTTGAATGCGGTGAAGCGGCAGAATCAAAGAAATGACTCGGGTGAATCATCAGCGGAGTTGCGCTGCACGTTGAATCATAAGCCGACTCAAACCAGTTCATTGAACCAGTTAATTGATCGGAGTCCTTTTTTGCAATCGAACTAGTAATTGCGCCATTTTTGCATTCAATCACCAAAAACTTGAGTTCACCCAATGACCAAAGAACATCTGGTCCTTTACCGCACTCAATTTCAGGGCGTTGGCTTTCAAAGCCCAGGACTCGAGCCAAAAACCAGAAAGCCTTTTCAAATCGTTCCGAGTCGTCTTCATAAAAGTCCAAGTCAGAAATTAGGCCATGAAGCCACACAACGACGTCGTTGGGAGACTTAAATTTTTCTTTCAAAAAACCTTCAGCGCGCAACGCCTGGTGAATAGTGCCGGTGCTAAGTTTCGCATAACTGATGCCTGCAAGGGGCCTGAGCAGGCTGGGATTTAGAAGTAGCGCCGACAAAAGAATTTCTTGGGCTTTTGCAGGGTCAAAATGATGTGTGTAATCAGCCAATTGCTGTTTAAGCCAGCCCTTTGTCTTGTTGTTCTGCTCTGCGTTTACAGCAGTCTGCAAGGCATCGGCGGCACGCTGAAATTGGTTCAATTGCGCAAGTGAAAATGCGTTTCGCTGAGAAACTGCCGTCACATGTGCTGATGGTTCAACTTCGTAGCTAATGTTGACGAGCGCTTGTTTGCTCGCTGTCAGCCAGCCATCATGCCGTTCTAGGCAAACGAGCAAAACGTCGAACAGTTCGGACAGTTGCTTGCCTCGTATTTGGTTCGCCAAGTTATTTGACAAGCGCAATTGTTCCCGTGTTGCAGGACTGAATTTTTCTAGTGCGCCTGCACTGAATAGCGCCTGTGTTAGTTTCGCACCCATGATTAACACCACGCAAAAATCATCATTTGCTCGAACACCTCGGCCCATCCCTTGTTCGACTTTCTGCATTTGCCTTGCAAAAATGGCATCTCCGTCGTTGATGACAGATTGTTCGTAACGTTCGGCAAGTCGGCGAGCCTCGGGCAGTCCATCCAATACGAGGAGCCTGCATGCTTCTTGAGGCAGGTCAATTCCATCGTACTTGTTGCTTAAGACAACCAACCCAACACGACTTGTCCTCAACTTTTCAATCCCCTCCCGAAGGTTATCCTTGTTTAAAAACAGATCTGCTACGTCGTTCCAGTATTTTGCACGCTTGTCGGACGGAACAATCACGACAACGTTGAAATGCTTTGAGCAAGTTTTAACGAACTCCTTCACTTCGTCTTCCGTGGTCGAAGGCGTAAGTTCTTGAGGAGCGATTATCATTCGATCTCCCAGATCGCTGGCCGTTTTTGGGGTTATGGGCGCGGTGACGCACTTAATGTCTGCGTTAAAATCCGTGATCAACACACTGTCGTCAGCTAGCGTAGCAGTCATGTAAATCCGTCGGTTGGCAGCCGCGAAGCTTGGAATGGCGTTAATAGGTAGGCAGCGAGGCGATATTTCTAGCGCCCCGGCTGAAAAAGTACAAAGGCAGAGTGGAATGACTTCTTGCAACAACGGCCAGGTCCACTGCAAATCTTCGTCATTCCGGTGAGTATGAAGAATTTTAAGTACGTCTGCCTTTTTGTTAGTCCACGCCCAAAACGGGATTTGCATCAGGCGTCGTTGATCGCCTTGTTGAATATCCATCAAGCCAGATGGTGACTGGCTCTCCAAATCTTTCTCAAAAAGCTTAAGAAGTTCTTTGAAGGCACTGTGGCTTTCTGGAATACGCATCGTAAACTGCCCCTCAGCTGTCGCTAGGCAAGCATGTGCATCATCAACAAGTAGGCTTCCGACACGTATCCTTACCCCTTCACTACCCACGCCGAAGTTTGATTTTCCATTTATTAACGTATGCACGGGGATGACCAAAATGGACTCGCACCTTTTAAAGGCTACCGATGAATAACTATCGGTAACGGCAACCCCTAGTTGATTCGCTTCGTTGATTACTTGAGATGCCAGAAAATGGTCCGGCGTAATGTACACGGCGGGGCCAATTTTCTCATTCAAGCATGACTTTAGCATCAGTAACCCCACTATCGTTTTCCCGCCGCCTGTGTTCATCTTGACGATCAAATCGCTCTCTTTTCGACGAGGAAACCATGAATCGAGCACGTCAGATTGAACGTCGCGCAGGTACGAATATTTTGTGGATTTCTTTGGTAAGGCCGAGAAGAGCTTTCTCGGATCGACAATGGTGTCGATGGAATCACCAGAAATTAGCTTTCCAAAATCAATAGTCATGACTTCCGGAGTTGTTTGGAATTTTCACGATGCAGAAGAACATTTTTAGCGGTGCATTACAGTGCAGCGACGGATTGACTGCATTTATATGTGGGAAATATTCAAGGCAGGAAGCGCCAAAAAGGCAACTACTAAAAGAATAGTTTGATTGGACTTTTACTTTTGAATGAAAAGCTTCGCTGGTGGAACTCGTAAAGTACGAGACTGCCATGCGTTGCGAGGTTTCCCTACAAATTGCGTCGCTAGATTAAAAACCCGCCCTCGAACCGGATTGCGATACCGTTTCGAGTGTTGCGAATAGCCTCCTGCTTTGGCCAATTTGCCTTTCGCGGGGCCAAAAGTGAATTCCGGAACGTGTTGGAGGTGCGGCTCAAAGCGATATTCCAAAACTTCGACTCCCTTGAGCCAGTAATAGACTCGTCCGAAATATGCGGCATGAACCCACTTTTCCCAAAGACGTGGGCTGTAACGAACGCCGTCGAGATATGGGGTCCACTGAGCCAACCAAAGAACGAAGATTCCCTTCCGAGCGTACTCCTCAGTACGGCGGATGATGGTTTTTATCGAAAGCACGCTGACTTGAACCTCGATAGCGACGGGCGTTCCGTTGATTTTGGCGAAAACGTCTGCTCGGTTTGTGCCGAAGGAACGTTCGAGAGACACATCTGTCACCCCACGCTCTCGGCGCAGTGCTTGGAAGATTTCAAATTTGCATTGCCGATGGGAATCGCTTTCTCCTCTAGCAAAAGCACAGCTCGCTCTGGACCTGTGTGCGAAATAATTGACCCGTACGCTACCCTTTCTCAAAACAACTTCCGCATTGCATTCGAGACAGAGAAAAGGAGCGTTCGAACTGGTTTCCGAGTTTGCTACTACGATTTGCGCATCGGCTTTGCGTCGAGCGGAAAGCATGTCAGGATACTTATCATTTTATCATGCAATGAAGAATTTGTACCCAGTATCTCGCTTTGAAACCACTTACCTACGTCCACCCCGACTTGGTGCGCTTCTTGTGTGAGAGCGCACGTATGTTCCGTCGCTCCGTGTGTAGCTACGAACAAAGACGGTTCCGCCTGAATATCCTGAACCACCACCATAAAAATAATCTCCACTAGTCTGACCATACCCCATGCCATAACCTGGGTCGGCTATCGCGACTTGAGGGGGTGAGGCATGCGAGTCGAGTTGTGCTTGGAAAGCCCGCTGACGAGCTGCGAACTGTGCACGTTGTTCGCTTTCGGCTAACTCCTTGGATGCGTCGTAGCCAAAGATTTCTCGAAGTTCAGGTGGCAATTCCGAAAGCCTCACGGTTCCGGTTCCGATCGAGTCACGCCAATCTAAACTCACACCTTCATTGATGCGTACAATCTCCGCATTCGTAATCATGCTGCCAAAGGCATTGCGGAAAGAAATTCGTGTCGGGCGCGCCTTGCGTGCTAATTTGAAATCATCGCGCGCCCAGGAAGAAACCTCGCCGCTCCCCGCCGCGGCCTGAGCCGTTGTTGTAATCTCCTTTAGTTCGGATGCAGAAGCGCGGGATGCATCAAGCTGCGAAATTGAGTACACGGAAATCCACCATCCTCCGTATGCGTCAGGAGCGGACGGCGGAGTGACTTCAAAGGTCAAATTCCCTGCCGTCTTTAAGTCCTTCTTCCAGTCGAGCCCTCGGACAATTGCCTTTTGAGTGGCACTTGAAATCAAACCATGCAGAAACTCCTCACACCTATTCTTTGCTAACTCGTCATTAGCGAGTCTACCATAAACGCCTGCTTCGATAGCTGCCGGCTGAGTTAGATCACCGTAAATGTTCACCTCGAAATTGTCTGAGCAGCGAAACGAGACGTAAGGCACGTTTTTCATTGGACCTGTGTCAATTACCGTTGCGGGAATCTGTTTAAGATTCGCTGCCCATGACTGCCGGTTCAGCGCCATAAGAACTGTCTCAAAGTTCGGCAATCCATCATTGGTTTGGAGCCGCCGTTCCTTGGGTGGCGTCAGCGTCACCGACTCAATGTTGGTTCGGTGAAAAATTAGAGTGCCGTCGCTCACCAAAACCAGAACATCGTTACCATTTGTTCGCAGGATCGTTCCTTCAATGGTTTGGCTGCGAAGGATCATACTGTCCGCGAAGGATAAGGACGTCAGAAAATTAAAAAGCAGAATCAGGACCGCCAAGAAGTTGCGTTGCATGTTTGGGCCTTTCAATGCCGATGCAAGGCGACAAATGAAGTTTCGACAAGTTCAAAAGTGAGGCAACTTTTGAAAGCCGCCATGGCGGTTCAACCAATTAAACTGCCTTTGAAGTAGCGTAGTTACCTAACTCTCACGAAGCTCGGAGCAACTACTCCGGCACCGGCTTTGCGGGCAACGGTGTTTTTGCTTCGTAAAACGAAACTGAAGGCAAAATGATGCTTTGAAAGGGGCCAGCGCTTGTCGCTGTACGGACCGCTTCGCGTGCCGCGCCAAATAGGATAGACGCTCCATTCACCTTCACTAATTGTTCAACCTTTTCCAATGGGTGGGTAGGGATTACTTCGAACAGCCCCACTATTTCCATTGTGAACACATAGGGAGGGTTTTGCTCCAAAGGAGGCTGAAATCGCACGCTCATGGTGAGCTGCCACTTACGCGCATCATTGGAATCGACACGGTAATTCACCTCCACGTTCAGGAGGTCAATAGGCAACTGGAACGGTTTGCTGACATCGTGTTCCCGATTTACCGAACAATGCAGATCGGAGACGAAATAGCGATTAAGCAGCAAGGGCGAGTTCTTCATTCGCAGCTAAACCGTCCAAGTTACTTAGAATACAAAAGTGTGGAATGGTCTCTTCAGTCATAAGTACCTTACGCCAGTCCACGTCCTGTTCCTTTAATTCGCGAAGGTAAGGAAGTGTAATTAATCCGTCCCTTAGGGCACTTAGGAGTACATTAACGATACGAGAGGGCCGAGCGCGGCCGGATTCCCATCTGGTGTAACTCTTTTCTCCCGCTTGCAGGAGTTCAGCGATTTCTCGTTGCGTCAGACCAAGCTGTTCGCGAAGTGATTTAATTTCCTCCGGGGTAAGCAACCCCATGTATCGGGCCTGTGTTGCCTCAATTAGTTCGAGGGCTTCAGGCGTCAAAAGTAACTCTCCTGTCGCGGTGTCACGCTCAACGGGAACTTTTATGGTAACGGTTTCCACCACCCCATTTCCGTCCACCGCAGGAATCTGAACAGGAAAATCTGTAAATTCTTGAACCTCGTCGGTTTTCATAGTCTTTCTTTCGGCTAAAAGTCATCCGCCTTGAGCGGGATATGTGCCGAAATAATTTTAATCTTCAGTCGATTCTCGACTAGACAGATTTTGCAATACAAGCGAGTTCCGCGGTATGCAAATCCAAACGCCCATGTTTCACCACTTTCCTGCGGGAGAAAAACCTGTCGACCGCGTATGCGCGACTCTCGGAGAGTAGAGGCGATGGCCGCATACGCTTCCCACCTCCAAGCTGAGGAAGTACAGGACTGCCAATCGCGAAATGCACGAACTGTCCACAGAATGCACTCAGCCTCTTCACGTTCAAGAATTGCAACAACGGAAGTTTTCCAACCATCAGGAATGAATTCCAAGTCAGCCATTTGACAAACAAGCGGCGCATGGTTAAAAGGTATCAATTGATACCGAGATGTCAACGCTTGCCCACAAAAGATTGCAGGTTCAGACAACCACCATATGTGGTTGCCCTCCTGCTTGTCGAGCGCAATTCAAGGTGTCTTAAGCAAGACGGGAGGGAGGTGAAGAACAAAATGAGCAAAAAAATGAGTCCAGGTGAAAAAGCCCCTTACTCGGGGCAATACGCAGTTGTGGGGCCGCGAGGTGGCAACACCGGTGTTGAACGCACCGTGGTCAAAGGCGAACCTTTACCGCCACCCCCGGCCCCAGGTCAAAAATACCGTTTAACCGATCGAACAAAGACAAGTTAAGCGGGTTGACGTCAAAAACATAGAGTGCCGGTGGTTCCACTGCCAAGGTGAATCATCGGCACTCTTTTTCGAGAAAGTTCGTCGCCACGCCAATGCAAATTAGCCCTGTAATAGAGTCGTTGCTGTCTTCGAAGGTCTATTGCCACCGGAGGAGATTTCTCAAGGCCATCTCGGTCGCTGAGCGTCGAGCCAGAACTTTTTTTGGCAAGCCTTCTGTAGCTGGCGCATCACAAACTAAATTGAGCGAGAACTTATGATGACGCGAGACATGGAGTTGATTCGCGAGCTTCTACTCCGATTCGAGCAAAACGATCAATCCGTGCCGCCGGGCCGGACGCAAAAAGAAGTTGCCTATCACGTTCACCAAATGAAAGAGGCAGGACTAATTGATGCCATCATCTCCTTCGCTCACGAGCGTGGACAACGCTACCCCGGCACTTACCACATTAAAGACATCACACCAAAAGGTCACGATTTCATCGCTGCCATTCGAGACGATAGGTTTTGGCTTAAACTTAAGACACAGTTTCCCCCAGCCCGGTACAATAAGTCGCTTTCTACGCTTCTGGGATTTGAACACTCTGTCTTGAGGCAATAATTTCTTTTCACACCGATTTAGGCCGAGGCATTACGTAGGCTCGCTCAGATTTGTGTGTACTTGTCTTCAAATGCGGAAAGACGAACTGGTCCCGAATATCCCATGAGTTTCAGCACGATGAGGTTGATTGCCCCGGCCAATTGGGATTCCGCCAACGTCGCTTCTTTTAAATCATTTTCTGAGTCAGATTTTGACGACATGCGATGGCTCAATGGATTTCGAAATCCACTCCACAAACGATAGAGGTCTTGCCAGAACGGCTTTGCAGTTAGGCCCAACTTGTTCAGCACAATCTCAAAGCGAAGTCGAGTATTCACGGGTTCCGCGTTTTCTAAAATCGTTATCAGTCGTTTCGGGCGATTCTGCTGACGCAGATCCTTAAGTAGCTCCGCTTTAGCAGTTAGAAAACTCTGCACTTCGTTGACCTCATCCGGTGAAACTTTCTCCTCGTAGATCGCCCGGATGAGGCTTTCCAGAAGACTGCAAAGGGTAAGCAGGCTGATTCTTTGTGGAACGCCGGCCGCACTGGCTTCTCGCAGGAGAAATTGCAAATTCAAACATTCCTCCGATAACCTTGTTCTATCTACAAAAAACGAATGCCCCTTCTCAAGCACGTCGCTGAAACTCCATTTGTAACGACCAATCGCATTGCCGAATGCTAACGTTTCAGTGAATGGGGCGTGAGGAGTGCGCGCTACTTCTCCGCGCAAGTGAATTCGATGCAGAATTAATTTTCCATCTCGCCAGTGTTGTAAAGAAACAGGCCAAGCGTGCTTGCCATGTGCGAAAGCCAAGGCGCTTAGAAAAGCGTTAAAAGAAACCGAATCCTCGTCACCCGTGAGGCGGTAGTCCTCTTTCGAATCAAAATGCACATGAAGATCCCCGTCGCGTTCAATCAAGCCGTAGTTCCAATCCCGAAGTTGGCCAAGAAAGGTGTCACTCGACGAACTGTTGCTCTCTCCCAAATAATCATTCTTGGTCTCCGTGCATGTCCCCCCGTTGTGTTCAATTAGTTTGAATTTGGGCAGAATCGCTAAAAAATAAATGGGCACAGGTTGAGCGGAAACAACTTCCGGCTTGCCGGTTTGTAGTTCCCGCCTTTCGCGATTGCTTAAGCCATCAAGACCTGACGGTGTGACTTCGAGATGACTGCTCCAAAATTCAAGCGACAGGCGCTTTTCTCTGCCAAACCGGTGATTATGCGAAGTTCCAGATGGAGCAGCACATAACTTCACGTAAATTTCATCTTCGATGAGGCCTTTGATTACCCAAAAGTTTGCGCTCGAAATGTATCCTGTTATCGAAGGAGGAATCGTCCCAGAATCAGCCAAAAGCACAGTTAGTCGGAAGCTTTCTCGATCCGTTTCAAGAAATCCTTTCCCTGCGAACGTAGTGCTGCCGGTTTCGATAGTTATGTCATCCATCCGAAATCTGGATCCGTTTTGCCGCATGGCTTTGAGGATTTCTGCTTTCTTCATGCGTTTGATAAAGTCGTGCGGGTAAAGAATGGTCAACTACCAGTTTCTGACAGCTCTTCAGCTCCTCCTACGTTATCGGGCAAACCTAACTTGTCCCTCGTCACCAATGCACTGGACTTGGAGCGATTCAGCTCAAATAAACACCTAGGGACACTAACGCCGCCAAAAACCACACCGCGCTCATCACGACAAAACCTGTCCAACTCAAGGCACGAATCGTTCGTGAGACAGGCCGCTTCACGAAGCGGAACGGCAAGATACTCAGAAGCAATCCTCCACATAGAACCGCTGTGATGGACATTGTTACCGGTCTTTCACTGGTAGCGGCAGGGTTGGCTATTGGCCCAACCATCGGGCCTGTTATCACCCCTGCCGCGATGAGCGCAATGTGGTCTGGTGTTTTGTCGGTACCCGCAACCTCGTTGTAACGGATGCAGGCCCATACTGCTACACTTGCCGCGATCGCGGCCAAGCTGAACCAGACCACAAGATGCCATCGTGTCAGTTTCATGACTCAAAAACCACGTCGTTGCTTTTACTTCACCCGCTCCTCAACCTCCATTGCATTTGCGCTTTCTCGGAACTCGTTTCTTTTAACCCGTGCAAACAGTTGTACCTGTTAAAACCCGTCTAACTCGTTAACCCCGTCCAAAAGGACATCTGTCCTTTAGCTCGTTGAAACCGTCCGTCGGGGGAACTCGTTGGTCGCGTGAGCGACGAGGGAGGTTGGAGGCGAGCACGGCACCGCGCTGAAAAGACCAGCGCCGTGCGAGCCGGAAACCGACCGACGTCGGGGGTGGAATCAAACCCTCGAAATGCAAGGAATCGATAGACAGGTCAGGTCAATTTGACATGCACACGTGTCCCCACTGTGGGGAGGGGTGTGGAGATACCTGAGGATGGTTCAATTCCCGCTACCTCCAGTCAGGGCTTCTGTGGTAAAATAGGTTCGAGCCAACTCGAATGTGCGCACCACTTCTACTTAATCAAACCATGCAGTCTTTTGAGCACGGAGTGAAAACTTAGAGCGCGCGAATGCTATGTCTCACCCAATAAATGCCGCACGATCATCAGCAGTTGCTCCGGGGAAAACGGCTTGCGCAATAGGTGTTTCACGCCCAAATGCAACGCAATGCGAGAGTATAGCTCGATCGGAACACGCGTTTTGCTGGAAAGCAAAATGAACTTCGGGACTGTGGGCTCCTTGTGGAATGCGAGCAGCAACTCCAAGCCGTCGGTGTCCGGCATCACGATTTCCATGATGATTACGTCGAACGCTTTGTTCCGGTGTGTCTCCATGACCTGTCGTCCATCACCGACATGCTCAACTTCGTAGCCGGAAAACTTCAACATCAGGCTCAACGCTGTTCGCAGTCCCTCGTCTGGATCTACGACAAGAACGCGGCGAATTGATTTCGTATCCACGTGAAAGGCGGGGATTATTCGTGCTGCCATGCTGGGAGACCCGCCGGTCCGCCGTAGAGCATCTGGGGCAAATCAGCGAGATGGGATTTGCTCAGAAACTCCTCGGCGCCCACTGCCCGTGCCGCTTCGCGAAGATAGCGCCTGTCTTCCGAACTGATGACGACGATACGAGCTCGAGGAATTTCGGAACGAAGGGTTCTGGCGGCTTCAATCCCGGTCATTCCGGGCAGATGCACATCCACGATGATCCAATCAGGTTGGAACTCGGGGGCTTCCCGCATGGCATCCTCGCCGGTGGTGCATTCGCATATTTCCACGTTTGGTCTGGCGAGTAGCTCACGAAGTTTGGCCCGCATCCCGGTATGGTCATCCACGATCATCAATTTCATCAACGGGAGCAACGTGGCAGAGCGCGAGGGCGCGTTGAATTGTTGACCCTGCATATTTGCAACTAAGCAGCCCACGCTATTTTCGTACGTGGAGCTACGCAGAGATTCCGAAAAACTCGCTAGAGTGAAGAACGATTTTCGAGCGCGAATTGCAGCAGGCTATGACTGCCGCTGAGTTCGAGCTTGGTGCAAATATTAGCGCGGTGCGCTTCCACGGTGCGGATACTGATGAATAGTTCGGCTGCGATTTGCCGGCTCGTCTTCTTTTCGGAAATCAGCTTCAAGATGCGGCGCTCGGCCTTGGTCAGATCGTCCAGGCCTGGCTTCTGCATCGCCAGCGCTTCGGAGCGGCTACGGCGCCGCACCAAATAACCGGAAATAGACGGAGTGAGGTAATGCTCCCCGTTCGAAACTGCGGCCAGTGCGTTCCGGATGTCATCCACTGCGTTTTCTTTCAACACGAAGCCGCGAACCCCGACATCAAGGGCGCGGTTGAAAGTCTCTTCCTCCTTGAACATCGTGAGAATGATAATCTGAGTGCTCGCGCGTTGCCGCTGAAGTTCGCGTGCGACTTCGAGGCCTGACATTCCCGGGAGATTGACGTCGAGCACGGCGACGTCCGGTTTTTTCTCCAGAATCAGCTGCAAGGCCGTTTCGCCATCGCCGACCTCGGCAATGAGTTCAAAGCGCGAATCACCCTCGACCACCTGCCGAAGTCCCTGCCGGAACAACGGGTGATCATCCACAATCAACACTTTGATGCTCTGCGACAACTGCGAGTAAGAGTGATGCGCGTAATTGAAGCAAAAACCAGCAGGAATTCTGCCCGCTGTTCCGGCTATTCGACGCTAGGAATTGGAACCGTGACTTCCAGACACGTCCCGCGTTCGACACTTGAATTCACAGTCAAGCTGCCGCCCAGGATGCGCGCGCGCTCTGTAATGTTGCGCAATCCCAAGCCGTGACTGTCGGCTTGCGCTGGGTCAAACCCGAGGCCGTCGTCACTGATGCGCAAGATGACTTCGCGCACATCGCGTTCAAGTTGGACCCGTGCGTTTCGGGCACCAGAATGTTTCAGAACATTGTTCAAACTTTCCTGCACGACGCGGTAAAGATTCATCGCTGCGTCCTTGGTAAAGACTTCGTCCACTCGTTCCAGCTTGCGCTCGAAAGCAATGCCACTGGATCGCGCGGTATTATCAATCATCGCTTCAAGTGCACCTGTCAGCCCGAGATGATCGAGTTGGTAAGGATGCAGGTCATGAGAAATCTGTCTTACCTCGTCGATCGCCGCAGTCGCCAGCGCGCTGATTCCCTCAAGTTGAGCGCGCGCATCTGTGCCGGCAACAATTCCAGCGAGTGCAAGCTGCGCTCGATTTTTGATGAGCAGCAAATTCTGGCCAAGACTGTCATGCAACTCCGCCGAGATGCGACGCCGTTCCGCTTCCTGCGAGGCAATGATTTGCCGCGTGAATTCCTCGCGTGCAGTTTGTTCGCGAAGCACCGCTCCCGCGCGTTCCTCTTCCAGCCGCTTTTGTTCGGAGATGTCGCGGATCAAATTCATGATCGCGCGCCGTCCCGCATAAACAAACGGAACGGAGATAGCCTCGACGTTGACCGAGGAACCATCCATGCGCAGCAATCTTCCTTCCTTAACCGCAGCGATGACGCCTTGTTCCAGAACTCTATTGCGTCTCTCCTTTACTTCCTCATGAATGTCCTCCGGCACAAAATCGTAAACGGACCGCCCAACGACATCCTTCCAGTTGCTGATCCCGAAGATCTTCGCGCCCGCCGGATTCAGATAGGCCACTCGCTCGTCCACCGCCACCACGATGCAATCCGGCGATGATTCGACCACCGCGCGAAATCGTTCCTCGCTCTCGCGCAACGCCTGTTCCGCATTCCTCTGATTGCTGATGTCGCGCCCCACCGACTGCAATTCCACCAAGCGGCCCTCGGCATCGAAAATTCCGCGATCAGACCATTCCTGCCACGTTGTCTGACCGTCAGGCCGCAAGCTGCGATGCACACCCACGGCGACTGGATTTTCTGGCGTGATCCCGCTGATCTTCCGGCGGATCATCTCGCGGTCTTGTTCGGCCACCAACGGAAAGAAACTCGTGCCTACCGCTTCGTCGTAATTCATTCCGAAGAAACGGCAGTAAGACTTGTTGACGAACGTCCGCGTGCCATCCGGCTTCCAGCGAACGATCATCTCAGTCTGATCTCCGACAATAGCGCGAAACAATTCCTCGTTACGTTGCAGCGCTTCTTCGGCTTGCCTGCGCTCCGTGACGTCGATGTTCATTCCTACCACACGCACAGGCGCCGCGTCGTCATTGATGATAACAGCCCATGCGGCCTGAATGTGTCGTTGCGAACCATTGGGTCGGATGATCCGAAACTCACGAAAGCCATGTCCCTTTTCGAGAATCGTTCGCTGCAACGCTTCCTGTTGTGCAGGCAGATCATCGGGATGAACGCGCTGCGCCCATTGGTCGAAAGCCATCCGACCGGTCGAAGGCAGACCGTAGATTTCAAACATGCGCTCGTCCCAGACCGCTTCATTGGTCGTCAGATCCCAATCCCAAATCGCAATCGAAGCGGCGTCCGTGGCGAGCTTGAAACGCTGGGTCAATGTTTTGAGATGGGTTTCGCTGTTGCGGCGGGCTGTGATGTCGCGAACAGCGGTCAAACGAACTTGCTCCACACCCGTTCCATGCATCCGCCCGCGTACTTCCATTGGGAAGACCGTGCCATCCTTTCGAAGCGCCATGTGCTCGTAAGGTTCCAAGTGGCCGGACTCCATCGCGCGCCGCACCAGATCCCGCGACTCCGGCGCGACGATCTTGCTGACCGGCATGCCAATGAGTTCAGTGCGCTCGTAGCCGAGCATCGAAGCGAGCTGCTCGTTGACATCAACAATGACGCCCTGACGGCTAATCCCGATGCCTTCAAAAGCCGCATCTACCAACATGCGCAAACGCACGACCTGCTCCTGCAATTCCTGCTGGGACGCTGTCTGCTGTTGGTGCACTGTATCGCTTTGATTCATGAATGAGCCACGATCTGCAACATGTTCATTGAGTTCCGCCAAAGACAAGTCGGAGGCGAATAATACACGTCCGTAGATCATTTCAACTGGCGGACGCTGTTCAATCCTCTCACGAAATGCACGTTCAAACCCGACGGCGTCCGATATGAGGGCGGCGAGAAGACAAAAGCCCGATGCCGATGTGAATCATTATTTGCTGAGGGCACTCGTCAGAGCTCTCCTCGCGAGAGAGATCTTTTCCGCGCTGGCTTCGCGCCACTCGTATTCGTGGTCTTTGGAAAAGACGCCCATTGAGCAATCCGGATTACGAAACTCCATGCCACTGCGTACGGCGTCACGGGCGCTGAGGTGAATCTCCCGCACACCTGTGGAACGAACGATTTGGGCCAGGTTCATTTCCGTCACTCCACCTCCGGGCATGATGGACGCACGACCGGCCGATTGGCGAACGAGGTCGGCGATCACAGGCGTGCCGGTGGAGACATCGGGCCGACCACCGGACGTCAGGATACGCTTGATGCCCAAGGCGATGATGTCTTCGAGCGCTTCGGAAAAATCACACGTCATGTCGAACGCGCGATGAAAAGTGACATCGAGCGAGCCAGCTGCGGTGAGCAGTCGTTCACAACTACGCGCGTCCACGCGACCGCTCCGAGTGAGACAACCGATGACGATGCCGTCGGCGCCCAATTCGCGGGCCACTTGGATGTCATGCAACATGACCTGCATCTCGTCTTCAGAGTAGAGGAAGTCGTAACCGCGTGGACGAATGATGACCATCAGCCCATCGGTGAAAGCGGAGCGCACAGCGCGAATCATCCCGGCGCTGGGTGTGGTGCCGCCCTCGGGCAAATTGGCGCACAACTCCACACGGGCCGCTCCACCACGGGCCGCAGCCCGCGCAGAGGCGACGCCATCAATGCAAATTTCGAGCATGACGACGAGAAAGTGGTTTCAAGGTTGAACCGGAGCGACCGGATTCCCGATGCAGTAGAGAAACTCCTGCCGGCTCTCGCCCTTTTTGGCCACGCGCAGATAAATACGGCCGCCGCAAATCGCCGGCGACGCGTAAGCTTCATCGCCGAGTTGATTTTGCGCGAGCAGCTTGAAGGACTTCGGCGTGGCTTCGAAGACGAACATTTTGCCGCCCACGTTGGAGGCATAAATCCGGTCGCCCACCATTACCGGCGAAGTGAAGAAATCCCCGCCCAAACGCTCCTTCCACAATTCCTCACCCGTATCCGACTTCCAGCACACGGCCACGCCCGCATCGAGCACGGCATACAAGTGACCGTCCTTCGCAATCATGGTCGGCACATACAGGCGCGTCTTGTTTTCCCAAGCGACGGTGCCGGAACCATCCGCCATCACGGCCACGGTATGATTCTTCGGATAACCGCCGCCGGCAAAAACCCGCACGCCATCCGTGACGGCAGACCCCACGCATTCCTCCGTCGAACCGCTCACTTCCCAAAGTTTCTTGCCCGTCAGCGGATCGAGGCTGGTCATCAGATTGCAACCGGCCAGCACCATTTGCGTGCGACCTCCCGCCTTCAGGATCGCAGGAGTTGTATAGTTGGGCAGTTTTGGTCGCGCCTCGCTCCAGACAGTCTGTCCGGTCTTGCGATCCAGCCCGACAATGACCCCGCCGCCTCGATGATCCGCTGAGACCAACACCAGTGATTCGTGGAGAACCGGTGAGGAAGCGAAGCCCTGATGCGTGACGTAGTCGCAGATTTTCTTTTGCCAAAGCACTTTCCCCTTCAAGTCCAGAGCCGTGGTGTGAACCGCGCCCGCGTTCAAGAAGTTGATGAACAGCTGTTCGCCATCGCACGCGACCGTGGAGGATGCGGCCGACGAATTGGCGTGCTTGCCGGGATCGGCTTTGCTGCCATGCACTTCGGTTTGCCAGACAAGCTTGCCGGTGCGCCGATCCAGGCACAGCACCGACTGCGACTGCTTCTCCCGATCCGCTGTGGCAAGATAAATGAAATCACCGACCAACGTGGGCGATCCATGTCCGCGTCCCGGGACGGGCGCCTTCCACACGATGCTTTCAGTCTCGCTCCACTGCACGGGCGGGTTCTGTCCCGCGGCCGCCAGACCATCACGCGTCGGTCCGCGCCAGGCCGGCCAGTCCAAGGCGGGGTTGACCGCAGAGAACGCAACACCAGTCGCAAGAATGAAGGTGGTTCCAACGCCCAGCAGGGATTTGATCCAATGGCGGAAAACAGGTCGGGCAGACACACAGTGGCGCGGAGCAGCAAATATGTTGGAATTCACACGAACAATTTGCGCAGGCCCATTGGTGCTGTCGAGCGGCGGTTTTGCAAAGGCTGTTCGCGATGAGTGCAGTCATGCATTCACAACCGACTCACGAAGGTTGTCATCCGATTGGGTTCGGGATAGAACGCCGCCATGATTACGCCCACAAAATTCCTCCTGCGACCGATCGTTGTCCTCATGTGTTGTTTAGTCGGCAACGCGGCGCAGGCCCAGAACGATTACAAACTCGGTCCCGAATCCACGAACCGAATGGCAGGCGTGCCCAAGGGCCGCGTGGAGAAATTTCAATTCACCGAATCGAAAGTCTTTCCCAGCACGACGCGCGATTGCTGGATCTACATCCCGGCCCAATACGACGGCTCCAAGCCCGCTGCGCTGATGGCCTTTCAGGACGGCAGCGGCTACGCCAGCGAGACGAGCGGCCAGCGTGTGCCCATCGTCTTCGACAACCTGATCGCCAAGGGCGAGATGCCCGTGACCATCGGCGTTTTCATCAATCCCGGCACACGCACAGCGTCTGACTCGTCCGCCGCCGGTGCGAACAATCGCAGCAACCGCAGTTTCGAGTACGATTCGTTGGGCGACGCTTACGCCCGGTTCCTTATTGACGAATTCCTGCCGTATGTGGCGAAGAAATTCGACGTGAAGATCACGGATGATCCAGAACTGCGCGCCATTTGCGGCGCCAGCAGCGGCGCGATCTGCGCCTTCACCGTCGCGTGGGAACGGCCCAATTCCTTCCGCAAAGTGCTGTCGCAGATCGGCAGCTTCACGAACATTCGCGGCGGCCATGTCTATCCTTCTTGGATTCGCAAGACCGAGCGCAAACCGATCCGCGTGTTCCTCCAAGACGGCTCGAACGACCTGAACAATCTTCACGGCAACTGGCCGCTCGCGAATCAGGAGATGGCCAGCGCGCTCGCCTTCATGGGTTACGACCATAAGTTCGTGCTCGGCACCGGCAGCCACAGCGGGCAGCACGGCGGCGCGATTTTGCCCGACTCGCTCCGCTGGCTTTGGCGGCCCGCGATGACGGAATTGCCGAAGCCGTTGACCAAGGATAACCTCGGTGGCGACGAGGCGCTTTCCAAAGTTCTCGCGGACGGCGGCAAGCCCGGTGACTGGGAACTCATCGGCGAAGGCTATGGCCTGACCGACGCCGCGTGCGGCGATGCCGAGGGAAATTTCTACTTCAGCGATCTTGGCAAATCACTTCTCTACCGCGTCGGCGTGAACGAGACAAAACCCGCAGTTTGGCTCGAAGGTGGACCGAAGATCAGCGGGATGAAATTCGGCGCGGACGGAAAAATTTACGCCGCAACACAAGGTCAGGGCACGAACAACGCCAAGAAGATTATCGTGATCGATCCCGCCACGAAAAAGATCGAGACCGTCGCCACCGAGGTGAATCCCAACGACCTGATCGTTTCCAAAGGCGGCTGGATTTATTTTACCGACACGGGCGCCGGCCAGGTCATTGGCGTGCCCACGACCGCGCGGAATATGCCGCGCCCTCATGCTGTAGCCGGCGGCATCAACAAGCCCAACGGCATCGGCCTCACCCCTGACCAGCGGCAACTCATCGTCAGCGAATACGGCGGTTCGAATGCGTGGAGTTTCTTGATCGCGGACGACGGCTCGCTGCGCGGCGGTGAGAAGAACATGGAACTCCGCGCGCCCGTGGGAAAGACCGAGACCGGTGGCGACGGCCTGACCACTGACGCCGCGAGCCGATACTGGATCACCAGCCATCTCGGCATTCAGATGTTCGACGCGAACGGGCGCATGGGCGGCATCGTGTCGCGCCCGCAGGAGAAAGGCACCGTGAGTTGCGCTTTCGCCGGGCCCGGCCGCGCCTGGCTCTACGCGTGCAGCAGCGACAAGGTTTATCGCCGCAAGACTCTGACCGCCGCCGCTCCCATACCTTGAGTGGACGGGCCACCTATCTTTTGATTGTTCAGTTTAGAGCGCCCGGCTACGGTCACATCAAAGCCACCGCAAAAATCGTGAATCCATTTCTGTCATGAAACACGCCTTGAACCGCCGCAGTTTTCTTCGCAAGTCCGCCGTCGCTGGTGCCGGACTGCTCATTCTTCCCAACAGCAAGCTGGCTTTTGCCTATCAGGCCAATAGCAAGCTGAACATCGCGGGCATCGGCGTCGGTGGCCAAGGACGCGGCAGTCTCGATGCCTTTCATCGCATGGGAAACAACCTCGTCGCGTTCTGCGACGTGGATTCCAAACGCGCGGGCGACATCTATCAGAAACATCCGGCGGCAAAGCGCTATCAGGACTTCCGCAAAATGTTCGACGAGATGGAAAAAGGCATCGATGCCGTGCTCGTCGCCACACCTGACCATACGCACGCCGTCTCCGCTGTGGCGGCGATGAAACTGGGCAAGCACGTTTACTGCGAAAAGCCGCTGACCCGCACCGTCCATGAGGCGCGCGTCATGCGCGAGACCGCTGCACAACACAAGATCGTCACGCAAATGGGCAATCAAGGTTCTGCCGAGCGGGGGCTACGCCGCGCCGTGGAACTGGTCTGGGGCGGTGTCATTGGCGAAGTCCGCGAGGCACACGTCTGGTTTGATGGCGGGAACGGTCCGATGAAACGTCCGACCGAAACGCCACCGGTGCCGGAGGGATTGAGCTGGGATTTGTGGCTCGGCCCGGCGGAGCACCGTCCTTACAGTCCCGCTTATTTGCCCGCGAGCTGGCGGGCGTGGCGCGCCTTTGGCAGCGGCATCGTGGGCGACTTCGCCTGCCACACCGCCAACATTATGTTCCGCGCGCTGCATCTGGAACAGCTCTGGCAAAAGGAAAGGAATCCGGGCGCAAGCCAGGTGGTGATCCGCCTCGAAGCCTGGCCCTCCGAGCGAGATGCCGAAGGCTACCCCACTTCATCGAAAGTCGTGATGGACCTGCCCGCACGCGGCACTTTGCCTCCGGTGAAACTGACTTGGTATGCGAAGGAGAAGCCGCCGGAAGATCTGATGCTCGGCTACAAGCGCGGCGGCTGGGGCGATTTGTTGGTGGGGTCGAAAGGCTCGATTTATTCCAACAATCCCTGGAACGGCAGCTACGTGTTGCTGCCTGAGAAACAGTTTGAAGATCAGAAAGGCGGCCTGCCGGAAATTCTGCCGCGCGTCCAGAGCCATCAATGGGAATGGATCGAAGCATGCAAAGGCAACGGCAAGACCTTCTCCGGTTTCGAGATGGGTGGACCGCTCACCGAACTGGCCCAGCTCTGTAATCTGGCCACCTTGGTGGAAGGCCCCATCGAATACGACACCCTTAGCGGCAAAATTTTGAACTCCAAGCCCGCCAGCAACCTGCTCCATCGCGAATACCGCAAGGGCTGGTCGCTTTGAACTGATTTTCACTGTGGCTGCGCAAAACCGGAATAGTCGCGCGAGTGATAGATGTCTTTCCCTCGTCCACCTTCGCACGAATTACTTCTGTTCGGGGTATTTCAAAATTATCCCCTTGGACTTTCCACCCAGTTGGCTTCGCGGAGGCGGCGCGTTTTTCGATGAAGCGTTTGTACCCATGGGCTGGACGGTTGAAAGTATTGTCAATTTCTCCGTGCGAAGGATGCACCGGTCTCCAGCCCACTTCTCGCAACTCTCGGGGTGTAAAACCGGGGCGTGATTTCTGCACCCAACTAAGGTGCGGGCGACGGCCGTTGCGCGAGATGCCGAATGGCAGCCACTCGGCGCGCGTAGATGACATCGTAGTGACAGGGTGATGGAAAAGTCAGAGCGGCGGGCCAATCGGCCGAGGCGGGCGCGTCGCGCAAGAGCAGAAATTTCTCCGTGTATTCTTCCAGAATGCAAACCTGCTCGGGCATCACACCGGGCTTGAGCGACTGTACGACCACGGGATGTCCCAGGTATTTTTCCAGAATGGGTTCGTAAGCGTTCGGAACCACAGAAAGCAGGTGTTTGCCAAATTCACTCCCTCGCTGATCCAAGGCCGGCATGGCGGCAATTTTCTGTTTGGTTTTTACCAAGCCAACCAGCAACGCGATGGACTGGGAAAAGGCGTCGCGCAAAATGTTGAAGAGATTCCGGAACTGTCGCCAGGCGCGCTCGCCAGGTCTGCGTTTTAGCAGCGCAGCCATTTCTCTCTGCCATGCGCGCTCCAATTCCGGAGAGCTACAGGGCACGGGGCGGATCACGGAGACAATGGCGGGCATTTCCGGTTCATAAAAGATGTAGCTCAACTTGGTCACGACACCGGGATTGGGCTGCGGTTGAAAACGCAGTTCCAGGCAGGTGGAGAAAACCCGCAAGACGCCCCAGAACCATCGTCCGTCCTCGGTCTTGATCAGCACAAAGGAACGGTCGAATTTCTTGAGGCACAAATCGCGCGAGCGATTCTTCACCACCGCGCCGAGGGCCGTGCTCAGGAAGAGCAACAGCAACGGCAGCCAGAGCATCCAGGTAAAGTCCATGTCACGGCGAGCTGTTCATCGAGGGACGATTGTCCCCTGCCCCGCCGACACGGTTCCAGAAAAGCAAATCGTTGGACTCATCCCACTCCCAAGTTCTCCTTACTTTCATCAGGCCCACTTTGAGCGGAAAATCTGCCAAGACTCACTCGGTCAAAGATGGGGAAAGAGGACATGAGCGAACCGCAATGTGCATTCAAATGCGCGGACACTTGCAAGATGCAACTGGACAGGTGCTAGTGCGGGCTCAGTCCGTTTCAATGACAATGTCGCGCTACGGCACTGCACAACCACCAGTGGCGAATTGGGTGAAGTGCGATACGTTGCCGCCATGTCGCCAGACCGAAACCCCGAGCCTACACGGCCGTGGACTCCCAACACCGATGTGTTCATCAACCGGAATGGAGACTGCATCATCAAAGTGGAAATCGCCGGCATGCGCAAAGAAAACGTGGAACTCACCGTGGATAAACGCCGCCTCACCATCACTGGTTCCCGGTCTGACCCGGAGACTGATCAAGCGCAATTCCTCGTCCGTGAATTGGGGAACTCCTTCCAAAGCGTCATCGAAATTCCCGAGCAATATGATTTGAAACTCGCGAAGGCCGCTTATCAAAACGGCATCCTGCGCATCATCATTCCGCTGCAGAAAATCAACGGGTGACGAGTCCATCGCCCGCGCGCCCGAACCAGCCCAGTGCCGCGCTTCCCGACGTCTGCCCTCAACTTGCCGTAGCCACCACGTGCGGCGCGCGCTCTTCTCGCAACGGGCGGATCGACGGGCTGGGCCATTCATCCGGCCAACGTTGCCGACGGTACTCCAGCGAACCACGCAATGTCGCGCGGACGGTGTGATCGAGTCTCGGTCGTTGCTGATACGCGAGCAGAAATCGGCACCGCTCGGCCCGGGAACAATGCTGACGCGCCTGCTTGTCCAGCGTGGCCAGATCCCGCAGCTGCCGCCGCGCGCGTCCCAGCAGCTCCGTGCCGGGCATGGCCAGCCACTGCCCGGCCACGTAAGCGCCGGGGGGCGTTTGATCTGTTTCGCCAGGAAACGAGCGGTTAAAAAAAGCGCAGCGTTTGGCCCTATTCCTGGACCGGGGAATCGCGGATTCCACGATGGACGCCCTTCTCGTGCCCTGCGCAATTTCGCCCGTGCATTGGGTGGAGAACCTGACGTGGTGAAAACCAGTGCGCTCATACAGCCGCCGAGGTGTTTGGTCCTCGGCGGTTTTGTTTTGGGCAAAAAAGGGGCGAGGCCGACCAACGCACTAGCCGGCCCCGCCGAGGTAGGACATGATTACCATAGAGCCTCCCGGCTCTGCTGCTATGGGGTGATGCCCTAGTTTAACGGGCGGTGGAACCAGCATGACATGCCCCGCTTACCCATACCAAAACGTGATCCTGCGCCACCTGCTTATTGTTCCGCCCATGTCTTCGCCATCTTCAAAAATAAAACCCGGCCACACTTCCCAAATGAAAATGAAGTATGACCGGGAGTCCCATTCCTTACGAAATGGATGATATGAGAATGCGGCACACCAGCTTGAAATCAAGAAAGTGAAGACAACTTAATCCGGCTTACGGCAAACCTTCAAAAGCCTTCAACCGCATGGATGGAAAATGAACGGCCCCTGCCGGAGGCCGAGCACCGCAAGTCCTGGTTAAGGGACTTACTTCTTCTTTTTTGAAGCTGTGCCGTTCGACAGCGCGCGAGTTTTCGAGACGGCGACTGCTTTCCTGGCCGGACGCCCGGCGGGACTTTTGGCGATCCGTTTCACTTCCTGCGCCGCCGTTCGGGCCGTCTGGCGGGCCGAGCGCGTGACTTTTCTGGCTGCGGTTTTGATCTCCGTGCTCGTCCGTTTCATGGCGAGCGCTTTCTGGGCTGCGACGTCCGTCAATCTTCCGCGTTCGGCGGCATTGCCCACCACGGCACCGATGACGCCACCGACCAGAGCGCCCACGGGGCCGCCCATCACCGCACCGAGCACCACCCCCGTCTTTCCCCCCCGTCGTGCCGCCCGCCACTTGCTTGCGGATGTGAATTTCTTTGTCCGACCCTTTTTTCTTTTTCATAAATCGTTGCGCGGGCGTCTTGAGCAGAAGCCGCTCTAAACAGGTGGAAGGTAGGTCATCTTAGCAGTTGCCGTTAAGCTTCCCGCCTTTTTTCCGACCTACCTTCCGATTCTCCTTCAGCTTCAACAATGCCAAGCCGCGCGCCCTAAGAATCCACGGCCAAAGGCGGGTGCATCTGATTCGTGAGCACAAGGCCCGTGGCAAATCGCCCATGTCCGCGCACCGTGGCTTTGCAGGTTGCGAGATGTCGCCGAAAGCGGGTTCAAATCGAACAGAGAGATTTCAATCCACTCCGTCACTCGCTCCGCGATGGACGGGGGATGCGGCGGGACTTCCAGCCAGAGGCTGGGCGCATGTATCCGGGGACAGCGCCCCGGTTCATACGCCCGAAAACAGGTGCGTCCCGGATGGGACGCCGAAAAGACCAGTTGAAGTTGAAAACGTTAACTGCCTCCGACTTCAACGGCGGAGCAGCAACACCACGAGCACGATCAGCAGGATGGCTCCGACCGACCCGCCTCCGATCCAAACGAGGTTGCCCAACAGTGGTATCAACGCGAGATGCATAATGTTTTCCTGGTTGCGCCGCAGAGTCGCTGCGGCTGATTTTCTTTTTTTAGCCGCAACGATGCCAAAGATGGCCGAGGAGAAATTCTGCCATTGGCAGGCCAATTGTCCCGTGACGCCAACGAGGAAGGGCCGGGGTGTCGGTGCGCTTTGCACGGGAGAGGACGGGACATTGCATGCTGCCGCCCAGCTATTCACTGAGACCACCCAACAATATCTGAACGTGCTCAGCCGTTGACGCCCCATACCGGATACCCTGTTTAGTGGTCAATTTTACCACCGGTCAGGTGTTTGGAGGTCCACGATGGGGAATTTTGTCATTCGCGGCAGGTCGCACGGGAGTTTTTACCATTCACCCCGGGCCTTTGCTCATTAGCAAAGTCTTCGTGTTGATTTGCAGAAGGCCGATGTTGGTTAGCGAAAGGTTTGGGTCAATTAGCAAGGACCTGGTGATGGTTAGCAAAGAGTCTGTGTTCATTAGCAAAGGCTTTGTGTTGGTTGGCAGAAGGTCTGTGCTAGTCAGCAGAGACCTGGTGTTGATTAGCAGAAGGCCTGTGTAAATAAGCAAAGCCTTGGTGTTGGTTAGAAAAAGGTTGGTGTTCATGAGCAAAGACCTTGTGTTGATTAGAAGAACGGCTCTGCAAGTTTGTAAAATGGAACAGTAGGACAGCAAATTGTCTCCGCTGTGGACAGCACGGGGCCGGCTCCGGAGCATTCATGCGGAAAAGCCCGATGGCATGGGCTATGCGCACTCCACGCAAGGCCACGGGAAGCAAAGGACGCTAGGGCTCCAGTGATTGGAACCTACCGGGATTTCTCCAGGAAAATGCCAATGGGCTCGGCCTGTGTTCAAGCGGTCAGGCAGTGGGTTGTCGTTGACCAAACAATCTGTGCTCGAAAGGCGCAGCGGCGGCGGCATCTCATATTCATCAGACCGGCAGTGTTGCCGGTCCTGCGGGATCGCGCGGACACTTCCATGAAAGGTATAATATGCCAAAGTATAAAGTCTCCTTAGCGTTTGCGCGTCTGCCGGACGCGGGCCTGGTGCTCTTCAATGAAAATATTGTGGATCACATGACAGGCAATGCGGCGTTCACCACGCCCGTGGTGTCCATGGCCGGCCTGACGGCGGCCGGGACGAACTTCTCGAGTGCCATTGCCGCAGCCAGTGTCGGCGGCAAGGTGTTGACCGCGATCAAAAACATGGCGCGGGTGGAGTTGGTCAACCTGTTGAACCAGGAGGCGGCCTATGTGCAGAGCCTCGCGGGCGAGGACCTGGCGGCGCTTCTCTCCTCGGGCTTTGAAGCCACGAGCAAGAACCGCACGCGCATCATCCTGCCCAAGCCGGTAGTGGAGCGCGTGGAGAATGTGCAAAGCACGATCCTCGGCCTGCGCCTGCCGCCCGTGCCCACGGCGCGCGCGTATCTGGTGCAGATCCGCTCCGGCACCGGGGACTGGCAGGACGCCGGCATCTACACCTACACCCGGCTGATCCTGCTGCAGAACCTGACGCCGGGCACGGTTTATACGATCCAGGTGCGCGCCATCGGCGGGCTCACTGGTTACTCGGACTGGAGCGATCCCGTCTCGCACATGGCGTTCTAAGCGCCGGTGCCTTCACACAGGAACTCAAGATCGCAACGGGCGGTCTTGAGTTTTTTGTTTTTAACCGACGCCGTCCCCTGCCCTGCGCCCACCAAATATCAGGCCGAAATCAGGCCAAAGCGCTTGGCCGTTTTGTGTACTAAGATGTCTCAAACCTGCGATTGCCAAGAAATGGGAA
>JADMIO011385324.1_pt1 | contig 69112 bp, 65 predicted proteins | sample 8958161 | NCBI WGS metagenome assembly JADMIO01 (sample SAMN16585339, study PRJNA669376) | soil metagenome | isolation source: Crop rotation soil | place: USA: Cullars Rotation, Alabama | collected 2011 | reverse complement strand
CGCGACAACTTGTCCACGTGGAATTCTAAGCTTAGGATCCCAATGTGCTGGAAAGCGAGCTCCTCAACGAACAGCTCCTGCGCGCCGACTTCCTGTTGTGCGCCAGCGACCGGCAGCGGCTCTTCTACCTGGGCCAGCTCGCCGCGCTGGGGCGGATCAACCCGTTCACGTACAGCGACGAGCCGGACCTCAAGCGCCTCATCGCCATCGTGCCGTTCGGACTGCCGTCGACCTCGCCCGAGCATCAGCAGCAGGTGCTGAAGGGGGTCGTGCCCGGCATCGGCCCCGACGACAAGGTCGTGCTGTGGGGCGGTGGCCTGTACAGCTGGTTCGATCCGCTGACGCTCATCCGTGCGATGGGGGTGCTCGCGAAGCGGCACGACAACGTGCGGTTGTTCTTCCAGGGGACCAAGCATCCCGGCATCGACGAGATGCCGATCGTGCAGGAGTCGCGCGAGCTCGCGCGCGAGCTCGGACTGCTCGGCAGCTCGGTGTTCTTCAACGACGAATGGGTGCCGTACGAGGACCGCCAGAACTATCTGCTCGAGGCCGACGTCGGGGTGAGCACCCACGGATTCCATCTGGAGACCACCCTCGCGTTCCGCACGCGCATCCTGGACTACCTCTGGACGACGCTGCCGATGGTCGTGACCAAGGGCGACAGCTTCGCGGAACTCGTCAAGCGCGAGGATCTCGGCGTCGCCGTGCCGCCCGAAGACGTCGACGCCCTCGCCGACGCCCTGGAGCACGTCCTCTTCGACGCGGGTGCCGCGGAGACCGCACGCGCCAACATCGCCCGGGTCGACGAGCGGTTCCGCTGGGAGGTCGTCCTCAAGCCGCTCGCCGACTACGTCCGTGCGCCGTGGCCCGCCCCGGACCGCGAGCACATCGCCCGGGAGAGCGTCGTGCGCCTCCGCCTGGTCAAGCACTACGGGCCGCGCTACAACACCGGCCGCGCGCTCCACTACCTGCGGGAAGGGGGCCTCGCCGCCGTCTGGAGCAAGGTCGGCGGCAGGCTGCGCGCCCGCGCGCGCCGCGTCTCTCCGGGGGATCTCGACCCGGGCCCCCGGTAGGCTGAGGGGTCGGCCCCAGAACGCGAACGGACGGATTCGATGGCTTCAGCGCCGCGCAAGCGCGCCCTCATCACCGGGATCACCGGGCAGGACGGGTCGTACCTGGCCGAGCTGCTGCTCTCCAAGGGCTATGACGTCCACGGGGTGATCCGCCGGGCCTCGACGTTCAACACCGAGCGCATCGACCACCTGTACCACGACCCGCACGAGAGCGGCGCGAGCCTCGAGCTGCACTACGGCGACCTCACCGACGGATCGCGCCTGTCGGCCCTGATGACCTCGATCGTGCCCGACGAGGTGTACCACCTGGGCGCCCAGTCCCATGTGCGGGTCTCGTTCGACGAGCCCGAGTACACCGGCGACACCACCGGGCTCGGCACGATCCGCCTCCTCGAGGCGATCCGGCAGACGCAGGTGCCCGCGCGCTTCTACCAGGCGTCGTCGAGCGAGATGTTCGGCGCGACCCCGCCGCCCCAGAACGAGGACACGCCGTTCTATCCGCGTTCGCCGTACGGCGCGGCGAAGGTCTACGGCTACTGGGTGGCCCGCAACTACCGCGAGGCATACGGGCTGTTCGCCGTGAACGGCATCCTGTTCAACCACGAGAGCCCGCGCCGCGGCAAGACGTTCGTGACCCACAAGATCACGACGGCCGCGGCGCGCATCAAGGCGGGGCTGCAGAAGGAGCTGTACCTGGGCAATCTCGACGCCCGGCGCGACTGGGGCTACGCGCCCGAGTACGTGGTCGCGATGTGGCAGATGCTCCAGGAGGACGAGCCCACCGACTACGTGGTGGGCACCGGCACGGACTTCAGCGTCGAGGACTTCGTGCGCTTCGCCTTCGAGAACGTCGGGCTGGACTGGAGGGAGCACGTGCGTCTCGACGAGCGCTACCTCCGGCCGACCGAGGTCGACTCCCTGGTCGGCGACGCGTCGAAGGCCTTCGCCGACTTCGGCTGGAAGGCGACCGTGCATCCCGAGCAGCTGGCCCGGATCATGGTCGAGCACGACCTCGCCGAGATCGAGGCCGGCGGGCACCTGGTCGACGTGCCGCAGGTCGCACCCTGGGTCACGACCCCCGCGTCGTGACCGCGCGTCGCCCTCGCACGGCCGTCGTCGTGCCGACCCTCGGGCAGCGCCCGGAGTTCCTCGACCAGTCGCTGCGCTCGATCCGGGCGGCCGGCGACGCGTACGTGCTCATGGTCGCCCCCGCATCGTTCGACGCCGCCCCGTTGCTGAAGGCCGGGCTGATCGACGAGAAGATCGACGAGACCGGGCGCAGCCTCGCCGCGGCGATCAACCAGGCCTTCGCGGCCGTCCCGGAGCACACCGAGTTCCTCGCCTGGCTGGGGGACGACGACCTCCTGCGCCCCGGCTCCCTCGAGCTGACCGAGGGGTTCCTCGCTACCCACCCGAAGTCGTCGGCCGTGTACGGCGGATGCGGCTACATCGACGAGAACGGCACGCAGGTCTGGAAGAACGACTCCGGTCCGTGGGCGGCTCCCCTGCTGCGGATCGGGCCCGACCTGGTTCCGCAGCCCGGATCGCTCTTCCGCCGCAGCTCGGTGCAGGAGGTCGGCGAGCTGCGGACCGACCTGGGCTGGGCGTTCGATTTCGACTTCTTCATCCGCCTCTCGAAGGTGGGCAGGCTCTCGTATCTGAGGCGCACCCTGGCCGACTTCCGGTGGCACTCCGATTCGCTGTCGGTGGGCCAGCGCGCCGACTCCGTGCGCGAGGCGAGCGTCGTGCGGCGGTCTCACCTGCCAGCGTGGTTGCGACCGGTCTCCGTAGTCTGGGAGGGGCCGGTGCGCTGGGCGACCTTCCGCGCATCCGCCCTCGTGAAGGAGAAGAAATGAGCAAGGAGCTCGTGTACGTCGCGGGCCATCGCGGTCTGGCCGGTTCCGCGGTCGCTCGCGCCATCGACGCCGAGGGCACGCGCGCATGGGTGGGACGCACGCACGCCGAGCTCGATCTGCTCGATCGCGACGCCGTCTTCTCGTTCGTGGCCGAGACGAAGCCGGATGCCGTGGTGGTCGCCGCGGCGAAGGTCGGCGGGATCGCCGCGAACTCCGCCTACCCGGTGGAGTTCCTCACCGAGAACCTCCAGATCCAGTCGAACCTGATCGACGCGGCGCACGCCGCGGACGTCCCGCGCCTGGTGTTCCTGGGCTCCTCGTGCATCTACCCCAAGTTCGCGCCGCAGCCGATCCACGAGGACTCGCTGCTCACCGGCGCCCTGGAGCCCACCAACGACGCCTACGCGATCGCCAAGATCGCCGGCATCCGCCTCGTCGACGCCTACCGCAGCCAGTACGGCCGGCACTGGGTCTCGGCCATGCCCACCAACCTGTACGGGCCGGGCGACAACTTCGACCTCGAGACGTCGCATGTGCTCCCGGCTCTCATGCACCGTTTCCACGATGCGAAGATCGCCGGCGCACCGTCGGTGACGGTCTGGGGGACCGGATCGCCGTTGCGCGAGTTCCTCCACGTCGACGACCTGGCGACGGCCGTGCTGCACCTCCTGGACAACTACGACGAGCCGGGACCGATCAACGTTGGGTACGGCGAGGACCTTCCGATCCGCGAGCTCGCGGAACTGGTGGCCGACGTCGTCGGATACCAGGGCGAGCTGATCTGGGACTCCACGCGCCCCGACGGCACACCCCGCAAGATCCTGGACTCCTCCCGGATCCGCGCCTCCGGATGGGAGCCGCGCATCGGCCTCCGCGAGGGTCTCGAGAGCACGTACGCCTGGTACCTGGCGCACCTCGAGGGCGACGCCGCCGCCCACTGAGCGCCGCGCCCCACCCACTACTCTGGAGACCATGCTCGCCGCCGTCCGTCGCTCCCTGGGCTTCCTCACCCGACGGCAGCGGACGATCTACTTTGGGCTCGTGATCCTGCGCGCACTGACGGCCGTGCTCGACGTCGTCGGCGTCGCCCTGGTGGGTCTCGTCGCGGCGTTCGCGGCGACCTCGGTGGGGGTCGAGGAGGGCGCCGATCCGCCCACGGTCTTCGGATTCCGGCTGCCCGAGCTGACCGATCAGAACCTGCTCACGCTCGTCGTCGCGGTGCTGCTGGTCTTCATCCTGAAGGCCGTCCTGGCGGTCGCGCTGACCCGCACCCTGGCGTTCTTCATCGCCCGGATCGAGGTGGCGAACGCCCAGCGGATCGTCGAGCACCTGCTCGGGGGCTCGCTGGAGACGGTGAAGCGCTACTCGAAGGCCGAGTTCCAGTGGTCGGTGACCGGGTCGGCCAACGCCGCGTTCACCGGCGTCCTCAACAACGTGGCCACGATCGTCAGCGAGGGCTTCCTGCTGGTGGCGATCACGACCGCGTTCCTGTTCGTCAACCCCGGGGCGGCGATCGCGACGATCGTCTACTTCGGCGTCATCGTCTTCCTCATCCAGTTCTTCATCGGCCGCCGGCTGCGCGAGGCGGGCAACGACGCCAACGCCGGCACGGTCGACACCAACAACATCCTGAGCGACACCCTCGACAGCTTCCGCGAGGTGTTCGTGCTGCACCGGCAGGGCTTCTTCGTGCGCAAGGTGCGTGACGCCCGCGGCAAGCTCGCCCGCAGCGGCGCCACCTACGCCTTCCTGTCCGGGATGCCGCGGTACCTGATCGAGACCGGACTCATCCTCGGCGTGGTCGCCTTCATCGGTGTCCAGCTGCTGGCCGGATCGGTGGACCAGGGTCTCGTCACCGTCGGCGTCTTCCTCACCGGCGGGGTACGGATCATGGCCTCGCTGCTGCCGCTCCAGACGGCCGTGGCCGCCATCCGGATCACCTCGGAGCAGGCGACCCTCGCCCACGCGCTGCTGGCGTCCGCCACCGAACCGGATGCCGTGGCCGCCGACGAGTCGATCGCGGTCCCGCACGTGGATGCCGACCAGCCCGCCGTGCCGCTCGACATCGACGGGGTGTCGTTCAAGTACGCGACGGCGAAGACCGCGGCGCTGTCGGATGTCTCGCTGCACATCGATCCGGGCGCCTACGTCGCGCTGATCGGACCCTCGGGAGCGGGCAAGACCACCCTGGTCGACCTCATCCTTGGCCTGGTCGAGCCGGGGAAGGGCAGCGTCCGGATCGGCGGTGAACCACCGCACGTGCTGCGCGACCGGATGCCCGGCGTGATCTCCTACGTTCCGCAGAAGCCGGGCATGGTCTCCGGGTCGATCGCCGAGAACATCGCCCTCGGCATCCCGCCCGAGGACGTCGACCCGGTGCTCCTGCAGCGCGTCGTGGACGAGGCCTACCTGCGCGAGTTCGTCGACTCCCTGCCGGACGGCCTCGACACCTCCGTCGGCAAGCAGACCGACTCGCTCTCCGGGGGCCAGATCCAGCGGATCGGCCTGGCGCGGGCGCTCTACGCCCAGCCGCGGCTGCTGATCCTGGACGAGGCGACGAGCGGGCTCGACGCTGGATCCGAGGCATTCATCGTCAAGACGCTGCGTGCGCTGCACCGCGATGTGACCGTCCTGGTCATCGCCCACCGCCTGTCGGCGGTGCAGCACGCGGATAACGTATATGTCATGGAGAAGGGCCGGGTCGTGGCATCGGGCGACTTCACCACCCTCCGCGCGACCGTGCCGATGGTCGAGGAATACGTGCAGCTGATGTCGTTCAAGGACCGCCAGCCCTCGTGAAGACCCTCGTCGCCATTCCCGCGTACAACGAGGAGCTCTCGCTCGGCTCCGTGCTCGCGCAGCTGAAGGACCACCACCCCCTCGAGCACGTCGTGGTCGTCGACGACGGGTCGTCCGATGCCACCGCCCGCATCGCGCGCGAGGGCGGGGTGCGCGTCATCCGGCATGCCGTGAACCTCGGCGTGGGCGCCGCGATCGGCACGGCGTTCAAGTACGCCGCCGCCCACGGCTACGACCGGATGATCCAGTTCGACGCCGACGGCCAGCACCGCCCCGAGCACCTCGAGGAGCTGCTCAGCCACCTCGGCGACGAGACCGACATCGTCGTCGGCAGCCGGTTCGCCCAGGGCGGCCGGTTCAAGACCACGGTCACCCGGCGCACCGTCATGCGCGTGATCGCCGGCGTCGTCTCGCTCTACACCCGGACCAAGCTGACGGATGTGACGAGCGGCTTCCGCGTCAGCGGCGCCGGCGCGATCGAGCTGTTCGCGATCCACTACCCGGTCGAGTACCTCGGCGACACCGTGGAGTCGCTGGTGTTCGCCTCGCGCCAGGGCCTGCGGATCAAGGAGGTGCCCGTCCTCATGAACGAGCGCCTCGCCGGCCTCCCGTCGCAGTCGTTCGTGCGGGCCTCGCTCTACACCGGCCGCATCCTGCTGATCCTCGTGCTCGCGCTGTTCCGCTCGGCGCCTCCCACCGTGCAGAAGAAGAAGAGGAGGAAGAAATGAGCCCTCAGCAGATCCTCTCGATCGTGCTCTCGGTGATCGTGCTGGTCGTCGTGCTGCTCCTGCTGCGCTCGTACTTCTTGCCCGAGAAGTACGCCGTCACCTGGCTGCTCGCCGCGGTGATCGCGATCGTCCTGTCGGTCTTCCCCCAGATCCTGAACACGGTCGCCGGCTTCTTCGGCATCGCCCAGCCGATCAACCTGCTGTTCGTCGGCGGATTCTTCGTGGTGCTGCTCCTGCTGATGCAGATCAGCCTCGATCTCGCCCGCACCCGGGACGAGCTGCGCAAGGCCGTCCAGAAGCTCGCGTTGCAGGCCGAGGAACGATCGGCCCGTGACGATGGCGAATAGCAGCCCGCTCACCCGTCTTCGCGGTCGCCTGCGCCTGATCTACCTGGCGCCGGTCTTCGCGCTCGTCGCCCTCCTGACCTGGACGATCGCCTCGCCGATCGGATCCTCGCCCGACGACGACTACCACCTCAACAGCATCTGGTGCGCGAACCCGCTCAAGTCGGATCACTGCCAGCCGGCGGCCGAGCCCAACGAGCGCGAGGTCCTGCAGCTCACGACGTTGTCGCCCTGCTACGCCCAGCAGCCCGAGCGGAGCGCGGAGTGCCTCTACGGGTACCTCGAGACCCCGGACGCCACGGTCGAGTCGGGCCGCGGAAACTTCCTCGGCCAGTACCCGCCGGTCTACTACGCGGTCATGAGCCTCCTGGTCGGGCCCGACGTCGTCGAGTCGGCCTACCTGATGCGCGTCCTCAACGTGCTGCTCTTCATCGTCATCACGGTGGCCCTCGCCCTCCTGCTGCCCAGCAACCGCAGACCGGTGCTGATCGGCGGGTGGATCATCACCACCGTGCCGCTCGCGGCGTTCCTCCTGGCGTCGAACAACCCGTCGGCCTGGGCGATCATCGGGGTCCCGTCGGCGTGGATCGCGCTGGTCGGCTTCTTCGAGTCCACCGGCCGCCGGCAGATCGCCCTGGGGGCGGTCTTCACGCTCACCGCGCTGATGGCCGCCGGATCGCGCACCGACGCCGCGGTGTACACCGTGCTCGCCAGCGCGCTGGCGATCTGGATGACGTTCCGCCGCGATCGCCGCTATCTGCTGAGCGCCATCCTCCCGGTGGTGCTCGCGGTCATCGCCTTGTATTTCTATGCCGCCTCGGGCCAGTCCGCGGTCGCCACCGGCGGTCTCGCCTCCGCGGCGGGGTCCGTGGATCCCGCCAACGACTCGCATGCACCGCGGGACGTGTTCGGCCTGGTCGCCTACAACCTCCTGCAGATGCCGTCCCTGTGGGTCGGGACCTTCGGACTCGCCGGCCTGGGATGGCTGGACACCACCATGCCCGCCGTGGTGTGGGCGGGCTCCGCCGCCGTCTTCGCCGCCGTCGTCTTCAGCGCCCTGCGCGGGATCACCTGGCGCAAGATCGTCGCCGTCACCGGGGTCGCGCTGGTGCTGTGGCTCCTCCCGGCGTACGTCCTCGTCGCCGGCCGCAACGTCGTCGGTGAGAACGTGCAGCCGCGGTACATCCTGCCGCTCATCATCGTCTTGGGCATGCTCGCTCTCCTTCCCGTCGGGGACAGGATGCTGAAGCTCAACTGGTTCCAGCTGGCCATCATCGGCACGACGCTCGCGATCGCCAACTCGTTCGCGCTCCACGCCAACATCCGGCGGTATGTCACCGGCATCGACGTCGCCACCGCGAACCTGGATTCCGGGGCGGAATGGTGGTGGCCGGTGGGGCCGTCCCCGATGGCGACCTGGATCATCGGCACCCTCGCCTACGCTGGTCTTTTGGCCGTGCTCGCCTGGGAGGTGAAGAGACGTGGGGTCTTCCGCGACGAACGGGCGATCGGCTGAGCCGGTCCCGTTCAACGATCTGTCGCGGTCCAGCGCCGAGACGGGCGAGCGTGTCGACGATGCGATCGCTCGGGTCAGGGCGAGCGGCTGGTTCGTCCTCGGACCCGAGCACGACGCTTTCGAGTCCGAGCTCGCCGCCTATCTGGGCGTCGAGCACGCGGTCCTGGTGGGCAACGGCACGGACGCGCTCGAACTCTCGCTCGCCGCGCTCGGCGTCGGCGACGGCGACGGGGTGCTGACCGTCGCGAACGCCGGAGGCTACACGACGATCGCCACCCGCCTCCTCGGCGCGGTGCCGATCTACTGCGACGTCGACCCGGACACCCTCCAGGCGACCGCGGACACCGTCCGCGATGCGCTGGGTCGTGCGCCGCGACCGCCCCGGGCGATCGTCGTGACCCATCTCTACGGCACCATGGCCGACGTCGAGGGCATCGCCGCGGTCGCCCGGGAGCAGGGCATCGCCGTCCTGGAGGACTGCGCGCAGGCCCTCGGCGCTCGCCGTGCCGGGCGCATCGCCGGCACGGTGGGCGACATCGCCACGACGAGCTTCTACCCCACCAAGAACCTGGGAGCGCTCGGCGACGGCGGCGCCGTCATGACCGGCTCGTCCGACCTCGCCGAGCGGGTGCTCCGGATGCGGCAGTACGGCTGGGAGGGCAAGTACCGCATCGTGCACCCCCACGGTCGCAACAGCCGCCTGGACGAGCTGCAGGCCGCCATCCTGAGGGCGAAGCTGCCGGCGCTCGACGCGGCCAACCGGCGTCGCGGAGAGATCCATGCGCGGTACGAGGCGGCGGCAGGCAGCGCGGTCCGCTTCGCGAGCCGGACCGGCGAGTCGTACACCGGGCACCTCGCGGTGATCCAGGTCGAGGATCGCGAGGGCGTGCGTGCCCACCTGCTGGAACGGGGCATCCGGACCGACGTGCACTACCCCATCCCGGACCACCTGCAGCCCCTGATCGCCGGCTCCGGCCCGCAGCCGTCGTTGCCCGCCACGGAGGCCGCTGCGGAGCGGATCCTCTCGCTGCCGCTGTTCCCCGAGCTCACCGACACCGAGGTCGACCGCATCTGCGCCGCCCTCGAGGAGCTCGGATGAGCCCGGCCACCGGAGAGCTGGACGTCGGCGGGTCCCGGCTCATCGACTTCGCGGGATTCGACGGCGACCTCGGATTGCTCGTCGTCGGGGACGCCCTGCCCTTCGCGGCACGGCGCTTCTTCACCGTGCAGAACGTGCCGCCGGGCGAGTTCCGCGGGTGGCATGCGCACCGGGCATGCCACCAGCTGCTCGTCTGCCTCCGCGGTTCGGTGCTCGCCCTCGTCGACGACGGGACGCGCAGCCGGGAGGTGCGCCTCGACGATCCGCGGGTGGGGCTCTACATGCCGCCGATGGTCTGGGGCCGGCAGAGCGAGTACTCGGAGGACGCGCTGCTCATGGTGCTGGCGTCCGAGGTCTACGACCGGGACGACTACATCGAGGACCGCGACGAGTTCCTGCGGATGACCGGATCGCCCGCATGATCGCCGCCGCCCGGCTGGCCCTCGGCCTGCTGACCATCCGCCAGCGCGTGCAGTACGTGTCGTTCGTCGTCCTGCGAGCGCTCACCGGCTTCCTCGACGTGCTCGGCATCTTCCTCATCGGGTTCATCGCGAGCGTGGGAGCCACGCAGTTCGGCGAGGACGGCGCGTCGGGCAAGCCCTCGACGATCCTCGGCATCGAGATCCCGCCGCTCGACGAGGGGCAGCTCCTGCTCATCGTCGTGGGCGTGCTGGTCGTGTTCGTCGGCAAGGCCCTGCTGGCCATCGGCCTGACCCGGCTCATGACCCAGTTCATCGCGCGGATCGAGACCGAGAACGCGACGAAGATCTCCGAGATGCTGCTGCGCGGCTCGCTCGACGACGTGAAGCGGTACTCGAAGGCCCAGCTCCAGTACGCGGTCACCAGCTCCGCGAGCTCGCTGTTCACCGGGATCCTCAACAACGTCGCCACGCTGGTGAGCGAGGGGTTCCTCCTCGTCGTCATCGTCGCGAGCTTCTTCATCGTGAATCCGCTCGCCGCCGTCTTCACACTGCTGTACTTCGCGATCATCGTCGTGGTCATCCAGGTGGTGATCGGCGGGAGCATCCGCCGCGCGGGCAAGGAGTCGGCGATCGGCAGCGTCGACACGATCAACGCCCTGAGCGACTCGCTCGACTCGTTCCGCGAGATCTCGGTGCTGGGCAAGCAGCGGCTCTTCCTCGAGAAGCTCGAGGTCTCGCGCGGGCGCCTGTCGCGCAGCGCCGCGATGTTCGCTTTCCTCGGCGGGATGCCGCGGTACGTGGTCGAGACCGCGCTCATCCTCGGCGTGGTCATCTTCGTCGGCCAGCAGTTCCTCGCCGGGGAGCTGGCCAGCGGGATCGTGACCATCGGCGTCTTCCTGACCGGCGGCGTGCGGATCATGGCGTCGCTCCTGCCGCTGCAGGCGGCCGTGTCGGCGATCACCCAGAACGCCCAGCAGGCGGCGATCGCCGTCGAACTGCTGCGTCTCGCGACCTCCCCCGCCGTGCGCGAGTCGATGCAGAAGACCGGCGACATCTCCCTGGTGCCGCGCGACGCGCCGCTGGCCGTGCACATCGACGCGGTGCGTTTCCGCTACCCGGGCGACACCGCCGACACGCTCCACGACATCAAGGTCGACTTCGCGCCGGGACAGTACGTCGCGATCATCGGCCCGTCGGGCGCCGGCAAGACCACCCTGGTCGACCTCATCCTCGGGCTCATCCGCCCGGACACCGGCACGGTCGAGATCGGCGGGATGTCGCCGGTCGTGCTGCGCGCCCTGGCGCCCGGACTGGTCTCGTACGTCCCGCAGAAGCCGGGCATGGTGAGCGGCACGATCGCGGAGAACATCGCACTCGGCGTGCGGCCCTCGGAGATCGACCATGAGCTGCTCGAGCGCGCCATCTCCGCCGCCTACCTCACCGACTTCATCGCCTCGCTCCCCGACGGCGTCGACACGTCGGTGGGCGCCCAGGTGGACGCCCTCAGCGGCGGGCAGATCCAGCGGATCGGCCTGGCCCGCGCCCTGTACGCGCAGCCGCGTTTCCTCATCCTCGACGAGGCCACCAGCGGGCTGGACGCCGGTTCGGAGGCGTTCGTCGCCCAGAGCCTCCGGCACCTGCACGGAGACGTCACCGTGGTGGTGATCGCGCATCGGCTCTCCACCGTGCAGCACGCGGACGTCGTCCACGTGATGCAGGAGGGGCGCATCGCCGCGTCCGGGGACTTCAAGACCTTGCGCAAGACCGTCCCGATGGTCGCGGAGTACGTGAAGCTGATGTCCTTCGAGGGCTCCGAGCCCACGGCTTAGGCTGGAACGACCGGCTCATCACGGAAGGCCCCTCGTTTGTCCTGGAAATCCTCGATCCTGGCACTCGCCTCCCGCGTCGCGCCTCGCCTGTCGAGCCGCGTGCTCGCGTCCACCGGCTACACCCTCGATCCCTCGAAGCTGAGGACGCGCGACGGGTTCTCCACCTGGTCGGCCGCCACCGCCCGACGACAGGACCGGGCATGGCAGGCGATCGTGTCCGAGGCGAAAGCGGGTCGGCCGCGCCACGACGTCGTCGCGCTCATCGAGGCGCTGGAGCGCATCCCCGACGCCCGGTCGGTGCTCGAGGTGGGATGCGGCGGCGGCTATTTCTCGGAGCTGATCGCGGACCGTCTGCCCGGCCTGACCTACCGCGGCATCGACCTGTCGCCGGCCATGATCGAGCTCGCGCGCGGGCACTACCCCGACCGCGAGTTCGAGGTCGGGAGCGCGTACGAGCTGCCGTACCCCGACGACGACGCCGACATCGTGATGGACGGGGTGGCCCTCATCCACATGCCCTCCTGGCAGACCGCGCTGAGCGAGTACGCACGGGTCGCGCGGCGTGGCGTCGTGCTCCACGGCCTGACGGTGACCGACACCTCGCCGACCACCGAGTTCGCGAAGTACGCCTACGGGCAGCCGTCGCTGGAGCTGGTCTTCAATCGGGTCGAGCTGCTCGCCGCGTGCGAGTCGCTGGGGTTGCGTCAGACCGCGACGATCGCAGGCCTCGACTACGACCTCGAGAAGGTCCTCGGAATCCGCTCCGTCGAGGAGACCTGGGTCCTCGAGCCGCGCTAGCCTCGCGCGTCCGTCCGGACCGCGTTGCCGGTCGCGATGGACAGCGCGTCGACCGCGGTCTTGCGGGCCCGGCTCGCCAGCCCCCGGAGGCCGTTGCCGCGGCGCTTGGTCGACGCGGCCGGCCCCAGGGCCGCGGCGACGACGGCGTCGGAGGTCGCCAGAGCCCGCACGTACACGCCATAGACGGCTTCACGGAGCACGCGCGACATCGGCGCACGGTAGATCAACTGGCTGCTGACGTACCAGTCGCGAACGCGTCGCAGTCCGTGGAAATGGAAGAAGACCAGCGGATCGCGCTGCGGGCCGACCAGCGTCCGTCCGGCATCCTGGACGATGTCGATCCCGCTCGTGTTCCAGGGGGCGAGGTCCATACCCAGCGGCTCGAGCACCACCACGCCCTCGAAGAGGGCCGGGAACGAGTCGAGATAGCCCTGGTCGGCGTACTTGCCGTCCTCGGGCTTGTCGAAGCACCACTCCAGGGTGCTCGCGGACCACCAGTCGACGCATGCGCGCCCGTGCGCGTCGCCGCGGATGCCCACCCATCCGACGTTGAACCGTCCGTACTTGGCCAGGCTCTTCTGCAGTCGCGGGGGATAGCGGTGCTCGATGATGCCCACCGAGCCGTCGCCCAGCTCCTCCAGCACGAGCGCCGGGTCGTCGAAGAAGTAGAGATCGGCGTCCAGGTAGACCACCACGGTCGACGGGTCGTCCTGCCGGTCCATCACCCAGCGCATGAGCAGCGGGGTGGCGGTGAAGTAGTACTCCATGCGCGAGCGCTGCGACTTCAGCGGGGCGAGCGCCGGCTCGGCCGCCTCGATGTCGGCGATCGTGATCGCGGTCACGCCGGGGATGGCCGCATCGTCGAGGTACCGCTTGGCGTCGTCGTCGAGCGCCAGCACCCACACCTGCGCGTCGTCCCCGTGTGCGCGCAGCGACGCGACGAGGGTGAGGCCCCGGGACAGGTAGCCGCTGTCGAAGTAGGTGCAGTAGGCGCGCGGGCGGCGATCGTCGCGTGCGTCCAAGGCCGTATCCTTAATGTCCTCGGCCCGTGGCGCTCTGCTCACCCGGCCCCCTCCAGACTACCGATCCGAAGGTCGTGCGTTGCGCCCCACCCCCGTGCTGCTGCTCGCGTACAACCGGCCCGAGCTGCTGAAGAACCTGGTGGAGGGTCTGCGTCCTCTCGCCCCGCAGCTGGTCTACGTCGTCGTCGACGGGCCCAAGCCCGGCGACCCGTCCGACGCCGAGCGGGTGCGGGCGGTGCAGGATGCGGTGGCCGCCATCGACTGGACCACCGACGTGCACACCCGCTTCCGGCCGGTGAACCTGGGGCTGCGCGCGTCCGTGGCCGACGCCGTCACGTGGGCGACCGCGGAGCACGGCCAGGTCATCGTCATGGAGGACGACGTCGTGCCCGGCCCCCACGCCGTCGCCTACCTGGAGCACATGCTCGAGCGCTACCGGGACGACGAGCGCGTCTTCCATGTCTCCGGGTACAACGTGGTGCCGCCCGGCCACCTCGACCACCCGGCCGTCGGCAGCCGGCTGAGCGCGTATCCCGAGTCCTACATCTGGGCGACGTGGGCACGCGCGTGGGCGCGGTACGACGACGACCTGTCCTGGATGACGACGGGCCGCGCCCGCGAGCTGCGTGCGATCACCGGATCCCGGTTCGGCGTCCTGCGCTGGCAGCAGCACTTCGCGGATGCGGCCGCCGGCCGGATCTCCACCTGGGCGTACCGCTGGATCGCCAGCATGTGGTCGCACGGCGGCCTGGCGATCACCCCGAACGTGAACCTCGCGCGCTACGCGGGCATGGAGGACGGGACCCACACCGTCATGAAGCCGCGCTGGGGCGAGCTGCCGGTCTACGACGGCCCTCTCGAGCCGCTGCTGACCCCCGCCGGCCCGCTCGACGCGACGGGTGAGGCCTGGCTGAACCGGGTCGTCTTCGAGGGCACCCCCGTGGGGGTGGTCCGCGGCGTCGCGATCTCGGCGGTCCTCGGCGCCCGGCGCCGGTGGCGTCGACGGCGGGCGGCTCGATCTACCAGGCGCTGAGTCCGCCGTCGACGTGCAGGTTCTGCCCGGTCACGTAGCTCGAGGCGTCGGAGGCGAGGAAGATCAGCCCGGCCGCGACCTCGTCCGCCTCCGCCATCCGGCCGAGCGGGATGCGGGCGCTGTACCGCGCCTCGAACACGTCGTTCTGCCCCGACCGGATGCCGCCCGGCGTGAGGGCGTTCACGCGCACCCCGGACGAGGCCCAGTAGGTCGCGAGGTAGGTGGTGAGCCCGACCACGCCCCCCTTGGAGGCGGAGTAGACCGGCGGAGAGTTGATCGGTCGCCCCAGGTACTCGGACCCCTCGTAGATCCGCTGGTCGGGACCCATCAGCCCGTAGATCGACGAGGTGTGGATGATCGAACCCCGGCCGCGCTCGACCATGCCTCCGCCGACGTGCCGTGACACGAGGAACAGGCCGTCGAGGTTCACGGCCATGATGGCCCGCCAGGTCTCCATGTCGTAGTCGGCGACCGACGCGAACATCCTGGCGAGATCGGGACCCTTGGTCGCGGCATTGTTGTGCAGGATGTCGACGGGACCCAGTTCGCCTTCGACGCGTTCCGTCATGGACGCGATCGATCCCTCGTCGGTCACGTCGCAGGCGACGCCGATCGCGCGGACCCCGAAGTCGCGGGTGAGCCCGGCGGCGACGTCCTGAGCGCGATCCCCGTCGAGGTCGACGACGCCGACGGACGCGCCGTGATCGGCAAGCGCGGCGGTGGTGGCGGAGCCGAGGATGCCGGCGCCGCCGGTCACGATCGCGACCTTGCCGCCCAGGTCGTAGAGTTCCCTGAATCTGCCCACGTCTATCCCTCGCTCGATTCCATCAGCCATTGCACGATCTTGAAGTCCAGCTCGCTGTCGATGTCGCGTGAGCGCTCGACCGGCATCTCGTACAGCCGCGTCGTCGGGTAGAAGACGCCCGGATGCGCCATGAGCGCGTCACGCCTCCAGACGTAGACGGAGGCGTTCATGTCGTACGACGGCGGGACGTCCTGCCGGCGGAGGAGGGAGGAGCCCGGCGGCTTCGAGACGGCCGCGACGCCGGTCTTCGGGTCGACCTCCACCAGGTTGAAATACGGGGAGCGATGCGCCTCGGATCCGGTGATGACCGACTCGACGCCGTCGGTCCCCTCCAGCAGCGCGACCGCTCCCCGGATGTCGTCCTGGATGCGAAGCGGCGACGTCGCGTCGAGGTCGACGACCGTGTCGAAGGTGCGACCGATGCGCGACTCCACCTCGGCGACGGCATGCACGATGGCGGGGACCTTGCCCGCCGTGTGCGCCGCGAGCTCGGCGGGGCGTTGCACGACGTCGGTGGCACCGAAGGCCTCCGCCTGACCGGTCACTTGCGGCGCATCGCTGGTCACGACGATGCGGTCGAACAGCCCCGAGTCCACGGCGTGCCGCACCGAGTGGGCGAACAGCGGCATCCCGGCGACCATCCGCCAGTTCTTGCCGGGGACGCCCTGGGAGCCCGCCCGGACGGCGATCGTGCAGATCCTCATGGCCGCGGTACCCATCTCCTCGTGGTGGCGCTGAGCTCGATCATCCCGATCAGTTCGTCGGTCGCGACGGCATCGGCGACGGTCGCCGGCGCCGGGCCGGTGCCGGCGAGCATCGCGACGTGCAGCCGCCGGTAGGTGTCGTCCGCCTCGGTCGCGAACCCGGTGGTCTCGCCGTCGATGGTGAGGGTGCGGGCGATCAGATCGGCCTCGATCGTCGTGTCGGCCGTGTTGACCAGGAGACGACGGCGGGCCGGACGGTCGAGGTAATTGAGCTGGAGCGTCAGGACCGGCGCGGACTCGTGCTCGGCGACCATGCCCCACGCGTCGTCGGAGTCCACGGTCACGTCGCTGATGCGTCCCCCGCGCGCGAACACCCCGGTGCACGGTCCGAAGAGCAGGGCGAGGTAGTCCAGTTCGTGCGAGAGGTCGCGCAACACCCCGCCACCGAGCCCGCTGCGGCTCGAGTACTGGTCGGCGACCGGGCGGCCGGGGCGCCATCCGGACAGGTGCTGGCCGGCATGAGCCTCGACGGTCAGCACCCGGTGGCCGGCGAGGGCGGCGCCCAGCGCCTCGACGACCGGATGGAAACGCAGGTTGAACGCCACGGCGGTCTTCGCGAACGGCAGGGCGTCCAGCTGCTCGAGAGGCACCGCGAGCGGCTTCTCGACGAGCACCGCGCCGTCGAAACCGAGGCGGGCGAGGGTCGCGACCGTGTCGGCGTGAACGCTGGTCTCCACGGCGACCACCACGTAGCCGGGCCGGTGCTCGCGGAGAGCGGTGCCCAGGTCGCCGAACCCCGCGCCGGCCGCGTCGGCGCGGCGCGAGACGATCGCGACGTCATGCCCGAGTCCGCGCAGCACGGACGCGTGGCGCGATCCGATCGATCCGGACCCGACGACCAGCGCGCGGCTCACGAGTCGATCCACTTACCCGATTCGCTCTGCGCGTGCTCGAGGTCCTCGGGCCGGCCCACGTCCAGCCAGGACTCGTGGATGGGGAACGCCGCGATCCCGCGACCCGCCTCCATCAGCTTCTCGAGGAGGGTGGGCATGTCGGCGTACTCGCCGCGGGTGAGCATGCGCAGGGCCGAGGGGTCGAGGGCGTAGATGCCGGTGTTCACGAGCGAGCGGTGGATGGGCTTCTCCTCCATCGAGGTCACGCGCGCACCGTCGAGCTCGATCACGCCGAACGGGACCTCGTGGAAGTACTCGCGCACGCCGACCGTCCCCGCCGCCTCCTGCTTGGCGTGGAACGAGAGCATCTCCGAGAGCTTGACCTCGCTGAGCAGGTCGGAGTTCATGACGATGAACGGTTCGGTGATCTCGTCGGCGAGCACGGCGAGGGCGCCCGCGGTGCCGAGCGGCTCGTCCTCGTAGACGTAGCGCACGCGGACTCCGAACCGCGATCCGTCGCCGAAGTAGTCCTCGATCTTCTCGGCGAGGTAGTTGACCGAGATGTAGATGTTGACGAAGCCCTGCTTGCGCAGCTTGCGGAGGATGATCTCGAGCAGCGGCATGCCGCCGACCTGCAGCATCGGCTTGGGCGTGTCCTTGGTGAGGGGGTACAGGCGCTCGCCGCGCCCGCCGGCCATGAGCACGACGGGGGTGGACAGCTCGACCGAGCGCATCAGGTCGTCGATGGTGAACAGGCCGGTCACCCGGCCGTCGGCGTCCACCACGGGCACGTGATGGATCGCGTGGCGGCTCATGATGTCCTCGATGACCCGGGCGTCGTCCCGGTCGGTCGCGGACTTCGGGTCGGGGTTCATGATCTCGGTCACCGGGGAGTCGAGCGTGACCCCGCGCAGCATCCCCCGCCGGATGTCGCCGTCGGTCACGACTCCGAGGAGCGCGTCGCGCTCGTCGAGCACGAGCGCGATCTGACGCCGGTTCGCGTCGATCAGGTTGATCGTGTCGCGGACGGTGCCGTCGGCGGAGATCCGCAGGCCGGAGATGTCGTACAGCGAGGGGTCCTCCTTTCCGAACGGGTCGAGATCTGGAGTTTATCCCGCGGTCCCGGTGCCCACTTCGCGGCGGGAGACCGGATCGTGGCGGGACACGGCGCGTCCGAGCGGCCGGCCCACGACGGCGTCGACCTCCATGGGGGAGACCTCCGACTCGGGGCGGAGCGCGATGACATCGGCCGCGGTGAGGACGTGCCCGGAGTCCAGATCGCGGGCGAAGTACAGCCCGCGGCGGGCGAGCGGGCGGTTCTCGAGCTCGCTGGGGGTGATGGACTTCTCGGGGCTGCCGAGCGTCAGGGTCGTCGACCGGATGTCGTCGACGAAGCGCACGAACTCGTCGGGCTCGATCGAGGCGTGCTGGTCGGGTCCCGGGAGGCCGCGGTCGGTCGTGAAGTGCTTCTCGATGACGGTCGCGCCGAGGGCGACCGCCGCCAGCGAGGCGATCGACCCGACGGTGTGGTCGCTGTAGCCGTACGCCACGCCGAGGCTGTCGCGGAAGCCCACCATGGCGCGCAGGTTCGTGTCGCTCAGCGGCGACGGATAGGCGGTATTGCACTGCAGGACGGTGATCTCGGAGCGGGGCAGCCCCTCGGCCTCGATCGCCGCGACCGCGCCCTCGATCTCGGGCATGGTCGCCATCCCGGTCGATACGATGACGGGCTTGCCGCGTCGGGCGATGTCGCGCAGGTAGGGGAGGTTGGTGATCTCGCCGGAGGGGATCTTGTAGCGCCGCGGCCCGAGCGAGGAAAGGAACTCCACGCTGTCGAGGTCGAATGCGGTCGACAGGAACTCCTTGCCGAGCGCCTCGGTGTGCTCCTTGAGCACGACGAAATCGTCGTACGAGAGGAGGAGCCGCGCGAGCATCTCCATCGAGGACTCGGCGTCGCCCGTGGTCTCGCGCTGGTAGCGGGCCTTGGGGGCGGAGTCGATCTGCAGGAGCTCGACCTTCGCCGTCTGGAACTTGATGACGTCGACGTCGCTCGCGGCGGCGGCATCCACCATCCGGCGGGCGAGGTCGAGGTCGCCGTTGTGGTTCACGCCGATCTCGGCGATCACGAGGACGCGCTGGTCGTCGTTCATCGGTGTCCTTCCGGCTGGTCATGGAATCGCTTGACGAGGATCCCGTCGAGGTCGTGGGTGGCGACGATCTCGGCGATCCGGGCGGAGGCGCCCGCGGTGCCGAACGGCGACACGCGCTTCGCCGCGGCATCCTGGGTGTCGGCCTGCAACGCCCGCAGGATGGCGTCCCGGATGCCGCCCGCCTCGTCGGGGACGTCGATGACCGACGGCGCCCGCAGCCGCCCGCGCTGCCGGTCGCCGATGTTCACGGTCGGCGTGCCGGCGGTGGGCGCCTCCATGATGCCGCTGGAGGAGTTGCCGAGCACGACATCCGCGATGCGCATCAGGCTGAGGTAGCGCAGCTGGCCGAGGCTGGTGAAGGCGGCCATGCGTTCGGCATGTGCGGCCACGAACCCGTCGACGAGGAGGTTGAGTTCGCGCCCGCCGGCGTCGGCGTTGCCCTTGGTGAACACCACCTGCAGATCGGGCAGGGATTCCAGGGCATCGAAGAGCGGCCGGATGGCGTCCTCGGCGCTCTGACCGGCGAGCGTCTCGGGATGGAAGGTGCACAGCGCGAGCGGGGCGGTCAGCACCAGCCCCAGCTCCTGCTCGAGTCGAGCGCGGTCGAGGAGCTCCAGCCTGTCGAGGTTGTCGAGGCCGATGCCCCCGACCTCGAAGACCCGGTCCGGGGATTCCCCGAGCTGGACGACACGATCGGCGTAGGCGGCGGTCTCCACGAAGTGCAGGTGCGCCATCTTCGTCACGGCGTGGCGGATCGCGTCGTCGATGGCGCCCTCGGTGAGCTCGCCTCCGGCGATGTGGGCGATCGGGATGCCGAGGAACAGGCAGGCCTGCGCCGCCGCCAGGATCTCGAACCGGTCCCCGAGCAGGACGACCAGGTCGGGAGCGATGCCCTCCAGGGCGTCGGTGAGCCCGCTCAGGGCGCGGGCGGTGGCGTGGGCGATGTCCGCGCCCGAGTCGGGGCCGAGCTGGAGGTCGACGCGGGCGTCGATCGTGAAGCCGTCCTCCTCGATGACCCGCCAGGTGTCGCCGAACTCGGGGGACAGGTGCATGCCGGTCACGACGATCCGGAGCTCCACGTCGTCCCGGTCCCGCAGCTCCGACAGCAGCCAGCGGAGGAGTCCGTAGTCGGCGCGTGTTCCGGTGACGACGGCGATGCGACGGGTCACGGTCGCCGGCCGAACGGCTTGGCGGGGACGCCGATGGCGGTCACCCCGGCCGGCACGTCGCGGATCACGGCGGAGCCCATCCCGACGACCGACCCCGCGCCCACCCGCACACCCTGGATGATCGCGGCGCCGGTCCCGACCATGACCCCCGCCTCGAGGACCACGTTGCCGGAGACGTTGACCCCGGGATTGAGCGTCACGTAGTCCTCGAGCACGGACTCGTGGCCGATCGTCGAATTGAGGTTGACGTGGACGTGGCGGCCCGTCCGCACGTTCGTGGTGATCGACACGTTGGCGCAGATGATCGTGCCTGGCCCGAATTCGACCCCGTGGGCGCCGACCGCCGCGGTCGGATGCACCAGGACAGCGGGTTCGAGGCCCGCGCCGCTCGCCGCCTCGTCGACGCTGCGTCGAACGGCCGGCCCGTTGATGCCGATGAGATAGCGGGTGCCCGCCGACAGCTTCCCGAACATCTCGTGGCCGCCGAGGACGGTCGATCCGCGGGCGAGGATCAGGCTGTCGTCCGACGGATTCGAGTCGAGGAACCCGAGGAAGTTCCACCCGGCACCCTCGGCGTTGACCGCCTCCACGACGTCGTGCACCTCACGGGCGAAGGCCCCGGCGCCGATGATGACCAGATCAGGCACGACGGGCCAGCTTCGGCGAGCTCGGCACGCTGATCAGCGAATCCGCCAGGCGCTCGGCGACCGGGGTCGCGGCGTGCGGCGCGTCGCGGTATGGCCGCTGGCGGTGCAGCAGGTTCCACACCGGACGGCATTGCAGACCGTCGTCGTTGGCCGCGCGCAGCACCGCGTCGCGCAGCGCGAGGTCGGCATCGTCGAGGGCGATCGTGACGAGCCAGTAGTTGCTGGTGGTGCCGTCGGGCTCGACGACGACGCGGGCTCCGTCGATGGTCGCGAAGACGTCGCGGTAGCGCTCGGCGAGAAGGCGCTTGCTCTCGAGGAAGCCGTCCAGCCGTCCCAGCTGCGCGACGCCGAGCGCGGCGTTGACGTTCGGCATGCGGTAGTTCCAGGCGACCTCGTCGTGCTCGAACTCCCACTCGTGCGGGACCTTGGCCGTCGTGGTCAGGTGCTTCGCCCGCCGCCCGAGCTCGTCGTCGTCCGTGAGGATCATCCCGCCGCCGCCGGTGGTGACGATCTTGTTGCCGTTGAAGCTGAGGACGCCGAGCCGGCCGAACGTGCCGGTGTGCCGCCCGCCGACGGTGCTCCCCAGCGACTCGGCCGCGTCCTCGACCACGGGCACGCCGTACCGGTCGGCCACCGCGACGAGGGCCTCGATGTCGACCGGATGCCCGAACGTGTGCATGGGGACGATGGCGCCGATGCGGCGTCCGCTGTCGGCATCGACGAGGGCGCCGCCTCGGCGTTCGGCGGCCTCCAGGACGGCGGTGACGGCCTCGACGCTCATCCCGAGCGTCCGCGCATCGCTGTCGACGAAGTGGGGGATCGCGCCCGCGTGGGAGACCGCGTTGGCGGTCGCGATGAAGGAGAGCGTGGGGACGAGCACCTCGTCACCCACGCCGACGCCGGCGAGCACGAGGGCCACGTGGAGCGCCGAGGTGCCGTTCGACACCGCGATGGCGTGCCGTGCGCCGGTGAACTCGGCGATCTCGTTCTCGAACCGGGCGACGTACGGACCGACGGACGAGACGAAGGTCGACTCCAGGCAGTCGTCGACGGTCGCCCGTTCGACATCGGTGATGTCCGGCTCGTGCAGCGCGACGCGGGGCGCGTCGCCCACGACGGCGCGGATGCCCTGGACGAACTCCCTGACCCGGTCCTCCACGAGCACCTCAGACGACGTAGTCATCGGTCCGGTACCTGGCGAGGTTCTGGGGGTCGGTGAACCACGCCACGGTGGTGGCGAGGCCGTCGCGGAATCCGTCGAGGCCGGCGAGCGCGGGCTGCCACCCGAAGAGCTGCTTCGCCTTGCTGTTGTCGGAGAACAGCCGCTCGACCTCGGACTTCTCCGGGCGACGACGGCGCGGATCCTCCGTCGCGACCGCGTCACTGCCCATCACCTCCGCGATGAGCCGGAACGTGTCGCCGATCGACACCTCGAATCCGGCGCCGAGGTTCACGGTCTCCCCGACTCCGGCGTCGCTCTCGAGCGCCGCGACGAACCCGCTGACGGTGTCGCTCACGTAGGTGAAGTCGCGCGTCGGGGACAGCGCCCCGAGCTCCACCGACTTCCTGCCTGCGGCGATCTGGCTGATGATCGTCGGGATGACGGCGCGCGCCGACTGGCGCGGGCCGAAGGTGTTGAACGGGCGGATCGTCACGGTCGGCAGCTGGAACGAGGTGTGGAAGGAGTTCACCATCTGATCGGCGCCGATCTTGCTGGCCGAGTACGGCGACTGCCCCTGCAGCGGATGGTTCTCATCCATCGGCACGTACCGCGCGGTGCCGTACACCTCGCTCGTCGAGGTGTGGATGAAGCGGCCGGTGCCGTGCGCCTTCGCCGCGTTGAGGAGGTTGAGGGTGCCCTGGACGTTGGTCTGCACGTAGAGGTCCGGCGCCGCATAGGAGAACGGGATGGCGATGAGGGCCGCGAGGTGCAGGACGGCGTCACGGCCGGCGCTGACGGACATCATCTGCGCAGGGTCGCGGATGTCACCGGCGACGACGTCCATGCCGCGGACGACCTCGGGATCGACGGTGTCGAGCCATCCCCGCGAGTCGAGGGAGTTGTAGATCACGACCGCACGGACCTCGTGGCCTGCCCTGACCAGTGCTTCGGCGAGGTGCGATCCGATGAATCCGTCGGCTCCCGTCAGCAGAACCTTCATCCGTCGAGTCTATCGGCGCACCCCGGGCGCTCCTGTCAAACCCCGCCCGCCGGGTACGGTGGACGCGTGTCGTTCACGTCAACGCTGTCCGCCGAGGAGCTGACCGGATACGTGAGCCGTCTGGTCGACACCCATCTTCCGGACGGCCGGGCGGCGGGCTACCCCCTCGAGCCGATCATCGGCGAGGCTCTGGAACGCACCGAGCGCTGCTTCAGCGCGATCGGACGCAAGTACTACTCGGTCGACGGCGCGGTCCGCTTCGACCACCTCAACGGCGATCACATGGCCGCCTTCCTCTACTTCGTCGGCAACTCCGCCTGGCGCCGCCACGGGGACGACGTCTTCCCGACCAAGACCTTCGCCCTGAACAAGCTGCTGCACGGCATGGACCTCTACTTCGCGGTACGGATGCCCGAGGTGTTCCTGCTGGTGCATCCGGTCGGCACGGTCATCGGCAACGCGGACTACGGCGAGGATCTCGTCGTCTATCAGAACTGCACCATCGGCTCCGATCGCGGCTCGTACCCGCGGTTCGGCACCGGGGTGATCCTCTACGCGCGCACCCTGGTCCTCGGCGACTGCACGATCGGCGACGATGTCGTGTTCGGCGCGAACTCCTTCGTGCTCAACTCCGACGTCCCGTCGGATTCCATCGTCGTCGGCCAGTACCCGGACACCACGGTGCTCCCGAATCCGGTGCCGGTCGCATCGCGGATGTTCGGCCGCTGAGGCCGGAAGCGCGTGTCGCGGTCACAGGGTGACGACGGCGCCGCCCCAGGACAGGCCGACGCCGAACCCGAGCAGCAGGACGCGCATCCCCGGGGTGAGGAGACCGGATCGCTGCGCATCGGCGAGGGCGATCGGGATGGTGCTCGACACGGTGTTGCCCACCTCGCCCATGAGCACGGCGAACTTCTCTGCCGGGATGTCCAGCTTCTTCCGCAGGTGCTCCAGCATGTACGAGTTCGCCTGGTGGAACACGAACAGGTCGATGTCCGCCAGCTGCAGCCCGGCCTTCTCGAGCACGGCGGCGAGGGATTCCGGGGCGATGCGGATCGTGAAGGTGAAGATCTCCGCCCCGTCCATGTACAGGTCGTAGGCCTCGGGGGCGAGGTCGCGGTCCGCCGGATCGGCGCGCGGCGCCATCCCGCGACCGTCCCGGAGTCCGCCCGACGGCACGATCAGGTGGCGCGCGCCCGAGCCGTCGGTCCCGTACGTGAGGGCCTCGATCGAGTGGGCATCGCCGTCGGAGGTGAGGAGGGTCGCCGCCGCGCCGTCGCCGAAGATGGTGCGCACCGACTTGTCGTGGGAGTTGAGGAACTTCGTGTACGTGTCGGCCGTGATCAGCAGCACCGATCGCGCCTGGCCGGATTCGATGAGACCCTTCGCCATCCCGAGCCCGTAGATGTACCCGGAGCAGCCGAGGTTGAGATCGGTGGCCCCGGCGTCGCGTCGCAGGCCGAGCGCCTCGTGCACGATCGCGGCCGTGGTCGGCAGGTAGTAGTCGGGGCTCTGGGTGACGACGATGAGGTAGTCGACGGTCTCGGGGGCGACGCCGGAGCTCTCGAAGAGAGCACGGCCGGCGCCGATCGCCAGGTCGGACGTGAACTCGTCGGGTCCGGAGATGTGGCGGGTGTTGATTCCCGTCTTGGCGGCGATCTTCTCGACGCTCCACTCGGGGAACTCGCTCGCGAGGTCGTCGTTGGTCAGGGTCGCGGACGGCAGGAAGTAGTCGATCGCTGAGATTCGTGCGGACATGGTCGTCTCATCGTCGCACGGCGGGTCACCGCGCGGTGTACCCGCCGTCGACGACGAGCGAGGTCCCGGTGATCCAGGCCGACGCGCGGGAGCTCAGGAAGACGGCGGCGCGGGCGACGTCCTCCGGAGTGCCCAGGCCGAGCGGGTGGGCGTCGGCGATCGCCTCGAACCCCTCCGGACCGACGGCGGCGCGGATGCCGTCGGTGAGCGGCGTGCTGACGATCCCCGCCTCGATCGCGTTCACCCGGATGCCGTCCCGGACGAGCTCGAGCGCCAGGGACCGCGTGACCGCCGACACCGCGCCCTTGCTCGCGGCGTAGACGGCGACACCGGCCTGCCCGACGGTCGCCATCACCGACGAGAGGAGCACGAGGGTCGCGTCGGTCTTGGGCACCCGGGCGTCGCGGAACGCCTGGGCGAGCAGGAGGGCCGACGTCACGTTGGCCTCGAGCACCTCGCCGACGTGGCCGGCGTCGATGACCTTCAGCGGGCGGGCCGAGTGGACTCCCGCCGCGTGCACCACCGCGTCGACTCCGCCGAGCGCCTCGACCGCGCGATGAACCGTGTCCTTCGCCGCGGAGGGGTCGAGCAGATCGGCCACCAGGGCCTCGTGTCCGTCGCCCTGCAGCCCGGCGCGCGTGGCCTCGAGCCGATCCGCGTCGCGTCCGGTCACGGCAACCCGTGCTCCGTGGTGCGCGGCGAGCGACGCGATGGCCGCTCCGATCCCGCCGGACCCGCCCGTGACCAGGAACCTGCGCCCCTGGAGACCGAGGAAGTCCTCAGGCATCGACCGCGGAGTTGACCGCCGCCAGCAGGTCGCGCGGCGTCGCGGCGTCCACGAGCGTGGAGGCGTCGAGGGCGACGGACAGGCGGGTGTCGACCTCGGAGATGAGGGTCAGCGCGGAGAGGGAATCCCATCCCAGTTCCTCGAGAGAGGAGTCGAGCGAGAGGGAGCCGGAATCGATCTCCAGGATCTCGGCGAGCATGGCCTGGAACTCTGTCTCCTGCATGCTTTCGAGCCTAGCCCCAACGCCGGTGGCGAGGTCGGTCGCTGATAGAGTCGGTCCACGTGAAGGTCACCTTCTACTCCCCGTTCGCGAACATCTGGGAGCACTCGTTCCCCGAGGCTCTGGTCGCCGAGTCCTTCGCGAAGCAGGGTATGGAGGTCACGGCCGTCCGGTGCGGCACGATGCTGCAGGCGCACTGCACCGCCATGAGCGCGGCCGGGGTGGGACCCGAGGCCAGCCTCGCCACGCGCAAGCAGGTCTGCCGCGCGTGCATCAAGCGCCGCGACCTCCTCACCGACGAGATGGGCATCCCCGCGGTCGTCCTCGACGAGTGGATCGACGACGAGGTGCGGGCTCGCGTCGACGCCACCGTGGCCGGCGTTGCACGGGACGCGTGGGACCAGCTCGAGATCGACGGCATCCCCCTCGGCCGCTATGCCGCCTACGAGACCTGGATCAACAACAAGCTCGTCGACACCCGCCTCGACGACCGGCTCTGGGCGTACTACCTGACGCAGCTGCGCAACACCCTGCTCGTGTACTGGGCCGCGGAACGTCTCCTGGACGCCGACCCGCCGGACGCCGTGGTCGTCTACAACGACCACTACTCGGTCAACCACGCGTTCACCGCGGCGGCACGCCGGCGGGGCATCGCGAGCTACACGATCCACGGCGGGCACCACATCGTCCGCCGGCCGGAGACGCTCTCGATGCTGAAGAGCGATCACACGATGGAGGACATCTTCCGGTCGGACGCATGGGCCCGCTATCGCGCCGAGCCGATCGGAAAGGCCGAGATCGACCTCGTCGGCGGGCATCTCGCCGGACTGTTCGCCGCGAACAGCGCGTTCGCCTACTCGAGCGAGCTGCGGGGCACGAGCGCCGGGGAGCTCCGCACGCGGTTCGGCGTCGCCCCGCAGGCGAAGGTGCTCCTCGCCGCGATGTCCAGCGAGGACGAGCTCAAGGGTCTGCGGCTGATCGACGCGGTGCCGACCAACCTCGTCCAGGTGTCGCTCTTCAAGGACCAGTTCGAGTGGGTGGATCACATGTTCGGCTATGCGCGGGCGCACCCGGAGACCCACCTCATCCTGCGCCTGCACCCGCGGATGTTCCCGAACAAGCGCGAGAGCGTGCTGTCGCCCGTCGTCAGTCAGATCATGGCCCTCCGCCCCGGCGCCCCCGCGAACGTCTCCTTCAACATGCCCGACGACGGCATCGGCCTCTACGACCTGATGCAGATCGTCGACGTGCTGCTGAACTTCCGGTCGTCGGTCGGCGCTGAGCTCTCGGCGGTCGGCGTCCCCGTCGTCGTGCCGTCGAATGCGGACTTCTACACGTATCCCAGTCAGCTGCACCGCGTCGGACACTCGCTGGAGGAGTACACCCGCGAGATCGACAACGCACTGGCCGACGGCTGGTCGATCGAGAACGCGCGCCGGGCATTCCGCTGGTACGCGTTCCTCTTCACGCGCTTCGCCGTCGACCTGTCGGATGCCGTCTACGTCCCCCAGATCTCGGCCCGTCCCAAGAAGCCCGGCTTCCGGCTCTGGCTGTGGAGGAAGGCCGTCTACGTCTTCCTCCAGCACGGCCCGATGCTCCGCGAGCGCCTGGCCCTGCGCAACCGCCGGATGTCGGACGCCAGCACGGCGGTGCTGACCGACGTGCTCACCAACGACCGCGACTCGGCCACGGACTCGGTGGAGTGGCCGGCGATCGACGCCACCCTCGAATCCGAGACCCGGGAGCTGGAGCTCCACCTGCTCGAGCTCTGCGACACGATCTGGCAGGGCGTCCGCGAGGAGGACTCGCTGGCCGGCCGCATCCGCGCGAACCTGCGCGCTCCGGCCGTCAGCCCATGACCGGCTCGGCGCCCGTCACGATCCGGGCGGCGGAAGCCGCGGACGCGCGTCGGGTGTTCGAGTGGCGCAACGATCCGGCCACGCGTGCGGCGTCGCTGTCCCGGGGCGAGATCGACTGGGACGACCACGCCGCCTGGTTCGCGCGCACGCTGGCCGATTCGGATCGCGTGCTCTCGATGGCGATGGACGGTTCGGGCCTGGCGTTCGCGGTCTGCCGCTTCGACCGCGAGCCCGACGGGACGACCGAGGTCAGCATCAACCTGGACCCGGCCATGCGTGGCCGGGGGCTCGCCGCTCCCGCCTTGCAGGCCGCCATCGACGACTATCTGCGGGGTGCCGGTGCGCGCGCGCTGACCGCCACCATCCGCGACGGGAACGCGGCCAGCATCCGGATCTTCGAGCGGGCCGGGTTCACGCTGACGTCGTCCGTCGACGGCGTGGGACGCTACGTGCGGGATGCCGGCTAGGCCAGCAGGTCCCAGCTGACCGGCGTCCCGATGCCGGCGTCGGAGCGGAACGTGCGCCCGAGCACCGCCGGCAGCTCGGCGGGCGGCAGGCCGCCCGACGGCCGTACCGAGCGGATGTTGTCGAGGGTCACGGTGTCGCCCGCGGAGACCGGCGCCGACACGTAGAGCGACGGGCGCAGCCGCAGTGACTCGTTCTCGGCCGATGTCGACCAGGTCGACGCCGACCCGAGGGCGCGCACCGCGGCGTCGCACTCGACGACGAGCTGAGCCAGCTCGTCCGGCTCCAGGGAGAAGGCGCTGTCGACCCCGCCGTCCGCGCGTGCCAGCGTCACGTGCTTCTCGATGACGGTCGCGCCGAGCGCGGCGGCGGCGACCGAGACGCCGATGCCCAGGGTGTGGTCGGAGAGCCCGACCTTGCAGCCGAACATGGATGCCATGGCCGGCATCCGCAGCAGGTTGGCGTCGTCCGGGACGGCGGGGTACGAGCTCGTGCAGGCGAGCAGGGTGAGGTCGGTGCAGCCTCCGGCGCGCGCGGCCTCCACGGCTGCGGCGACCTCGGAGACCGAACCCGTGCCCACCGACAGGATGACCGGCTTCCCGGTCTCGGCGACCTGCCGGATCAGGGGGAGGTCGACGATCTCGAGCGAGGCGATCTTGTAGAGCGGCACATCGAGGGCCTCGAGGAAGTCGACGGCCGTCTCGTCGAAGGGGGTGCTGAACGCGACCAGGCCCAGCTCGCGCGCGAGGGCGAAGATCGGCTCGTGCCACTCCCACGGCGTGTGCGCCTCCTCGTAGAGGTCGTGCAGGGTCCGGTCGCCCCAGAGCTCATGCCCCTCGCTGACCCGGAACGCCGGCGTGTCGACGTCGAGCGTGATCGTGTCGGCCGTGTAGGTCTGGATCTTGACCGCGTGCGCCCCCGCCGCCGCGACCGCGCGGACGATCTCGAGCGCCCGGTCGAGCGACCCGTTGTGGTTGCCCGAGATCTCGGCGACGATGAACGGTCCGGTGGTCGGCATGCCGGCCATGGGGGTCTCCTTCCGCGGGCTCATGCGAGCGCGGTGTGCAGGAGCTCGATCACCCGGTCCTGGTCGGACGGGCTGAGCTCGGCGTACATCGGCAGGGAGATCTCCTCCCGGTAGTACTGCTCCGCGACGGGGCACTCCCCGCGCCGGTAGCCGAGGTCCTCGAAGGCCGGGTGCCAGTAGGTCGGGATGTAGTTGACCTGGGCGAGCACGCCCTGCTCGCGGAGGACGTCGTAGACCCGGCGCCGCTCGTCGGCCGGTACCCGGATCGGGAACAGGTGCCACATCGGATCGACGTCGTCGCGTCGCACCGGGAGCTTGAGGCCGTCGATGTCGGCCAGCCCGGCCTGGTAGCGGTCGAAGATCGCGGTGCGCCGGACCTTGAACTCGGCCAGGCGCGCGAGCTGGCTGATGCCGAGAGCGCACAGCACGTCCGGCAGGCGGTAGTTCAGACCGATCTCGACGACCTCGAGGTGCCACGGCCCCTCGTCGGGGTAGCGCTGCTCGGCCGGATCCCGCGTGATGCCGTGCGAGCGGAACCGGCGTGCGCGCTGGACGACGGCGGTGTCGGGGCTGGAGACGCCCCCGCCCTCACCGCTCGTCATGTTCTTGGTCGGGAAGAACGAGAACGCGGTCACGTCGGCGATGCTGCCGACGGGCCGGCCTCGGTAGCTTCCGCCGATCGAGTGGGCGGCGTCCTCGAGCAGGAGGGCTCCGGAGGCGTGGGCGATCCCCAGCAGGTCATCGAGGTCGGCCGGATGGCCGCCGTAGTCCACGGCCGACACGACCGCGGTCCGGTCGCTGATGAGCGCGGACACGGCGGCAGGGTCGATGTTGCCGGTGTCCTCCTGCACGTCCGCGAAGACGATCGTCGCCCCCTCCGCCATCGCCGTCGCCGAGGTCGCCACGAAGGTCAGCGGCGTCGTGATGACCTGGTCTCCCGGCTTCAGGCCGATGCCGACGTACGCGGCGTGCAGCGCGGCGGTCCCCGACGACACGACCGTGGCATCCGGTGTCCCGGCGACCCGCGCGAGCGCCGCCTCGAACTCGCCCACCTTGGGGCCGATCGTCAGCCAGTCGCTGCGCAGCACCTCGACGACGGCCTGGACGTCGGCATCGTCGATGGACTGGCGGCCGTAGGGGATCGCCATGTCAGTCCAGGGTCTCCAGGAGCTTCTGGATGTCGGCAGCCGTCAGCCACAGATCGTTGGTGTCCGAGCGGTAGGCGAATCCGTCGGGCAGCGACTCACCCTGCGGCGCGACGAAGTCGCCCCAGTCGGCGATGGTCGGCAGCACGACGTAGCGGTCGCCGAGCAGCAGGGTCCGGCGGCTGTCGTCTTCGGAGATCATCTCCTCGTGCAGCTTCTCGCCCGGGCGGATCCCCACCTCGTAGGTCTCGGAGCCGGGCGCCACCGCCTCGACGAGGTCCAGGATCTTCATGCTCGGGATGCGCGGCACGTACAGCTCGCCGCCGACCATCTGGTCGAAGGAGTCGATCACGAACTGCACGGCCTGCGGGACCGTGATCCAGAACCGCGTCATCCGCGAATCGGTGACCGGAAGGGGCTTGCCCTCGGCCGCCAGCTTCGCGAAGAACGGGATGACCGACCCCCGGCTGCCCATCACGTTGCCGTAGCGGACCACGCTGAACCGCGTCTCGTATCCCGCCGCGTAGTGGTTCGCCGACTGGAAGAGCTTGTCGGCCGCCAGCTTGGTCGCGCCGTACAGGTTGAGCGGACTCGACGCCTTGTCCGTCGACAGCGCCACGACGCGGCGGACGCCGGTGTCGATGGCGGCCTCGACCACGTTCTGCGATCCGATGATGTTGGTCTGGACGAACTCGAACGGGTTGTACTCGGCCGTGTCGACCTGCTTGAGGGCCGCGGCGTGAACCACGTACTCGATGTTGTGCATCGCGCGCTTCAGGCGATGCTGATCCCGGATGTCGCCGATGAACCAGCGCAGACGCGGGTCGTCCTCGAACAGCTGGCGGGCCTCGTACTGCTTCAGCTCGTCGCGCGAGAACACCACGATGCGTGCCGGATCGAGGTGATCGAGCGCGTAGCGGATGAACGCCTTGCCGAAGGAGCCCGTTCCTCCTGTGACCAGGATCGAGGATCGCTCCAGAATTGACACTGAGACCTCCGTATTGGCTCCGGATGGAGCAGTTGAGACACTACCTCGCGGCGTACTGCCGGGCCGCCTTCAGGTTGACGGCGGCACGACGGTGCCGGAACGAATCGATGATCGAGCGGACCGCGATCCGGGCCCGCGGAGCCCCGCCCGAGCTGAGCACCGACGCGACCCGCACCCCGGCACCAGGGCGGGGCGCGACGGCGTCGCGGACCGCGAGCGCCTCGGGCGACAGGTCGGGTTCGCGCAGCTCGAGGTACGCCATGAAGCGGAGCGCGCGGTCGGCGTCGACGGGGTACTCGACCTCGGAGGCCGCCGGGGCGTCCTCGTCGCCGAACCACTGACGCACGTCGGCGTAGAGGTCGAAGTACGACGCGGCGAGCTCCCAGACCGGCTTGCCGCGTGCGCTCGCCTCCAGGCCGATCGTGGAGTCCCACACCACGACGGCGTCGGTCGAGTTCACCAGCGAGTACGAGTTGACCTTCTCGTCGTGCCAGATGATCTGGACATCGGGATGGCGGGAGCGCAGCTGCTCGAGACGGGCGCGCTCGCGGCGGAAGCTGGCATGCGACTTCGTGGCGAAGTTCGGGTGCACCCGCAGGTAGAACCGGGTATCGGGGGAGGCGAGGTGATCCAGGACCGCCTCGAACGCATCCCATTGATCGGTCCACGCCTGGATGTGCCACTCGGGTCCGAGTGCCGCGAACTCGTCCTGAGACGACGTGAACAACCCGACCACGCGCTGCCCGGTGCCCCCGGCGTCGTCGTCGTCGCCCGATCCGAAGAACCGGGCGTAGATGTTCGTGCCGCCGGAGACGCGGCGCTCCATCCAGGTGCGGCCGAGGTCGAGCGCCTCGTCGGGGCTGAGATGGGCGAGCACGTCGTCCACGCTGCCCTGGGTGGCCTCGCGATCGAGCGTCGAGTGACTGGACCGCCAGTAGGTGTCGGGCCGGTCGCCCTTCTCGTAGTGCACCACGTGCCGACCCGCGGCCAGCGCCGCCTCGAGGGCGGCCCGCTGATGCGGGAACCGCCCGTTCAGAACGTGGACCGACTCGATCTCGGGTCGCTCGGCCAGCAGCTGGGACACGGCCCGGTAGGTGCGCTCGGCCCCGCGCAGGAGGTCGCGTTCGAGCCGCCGCCAGACGCCTCGCGACGTGTCCGGTTCGGGGTCGCGCGAATAGGAGACGAGCGCGGAGTGCGTCGTCTCCCTGATGCCCTCGAGGGCGGCCTCCGACGGACGGAACGCGGCGCCGCGCTGGGCGAAGCCTGCGGCGTCCAGCCTCTCGAACGGGGAGTCCTCCACGATCCGCCGGAACACGACGTCGGCGGACGGGACCTGGAAGAGGCCGAGCACCCGGCGGTTGAGGGAGTCGCCCACGCCGCCCAGGACGTCGGTGATGTCGAGCAGGACGGGGTCGTGGCCCTCGGCGGCCGACAGGCGCGCGAGCTCCCAGACGATCCCGAGATAGGCGGGCTCGTTTCCGTAGTGCACGATCAGCGACGAGCCCACTCAGTCCGCCATCCGGACCGCGATACCGTGCGCCGCGAGGTAGTTCCTCGCCCCGCGCGGGGTCTGCTCGGTGAACTGGAACATCGCGCCGGCCGAGACCGCGTCCGCCCCCGCCTCGATCGCCTCACGGAAATGCTCGTAGCTGCCCGCCCCGCTGGATGCGACCACGGGCACGGCGACGGCGCCGGCCATCTTCTCGATCATCGAGATGTCCATGCCGGTCTGGAGGCCGTCGCGCGGCACCGACTGCAGCAGGATCTCGCCCGCACCGGCATCCACCACCTGCCGCGCCAGGTCGAGGGGGTCGCGGTCGACGGCCACGCTGCCTGCCTCGGACCAGATGCTCGTGCCGTCGTCGGCGACATCCACCGCCACCACGACGGCCTGCGACCCGAATCGGTTCGCCGCCTCGGTGATGAACGTGACGTCGCGCAGCGCCGCCGAGCCGATGACCACCTTGTCGGCTCCCGCCCGCAGGGTCGCCTCGAAGTCGAGGAGGTTCGCGACGCCGCCGCCCACCCCCAGCGGGACCGACATGCAGGCCGCGACGCTCTTCACCATCGCCGGGGAGATCACGCGCCCTTCGCGGGTCGCCATGACGTCGAGCAGGGTGAGCTCGTCGACGTCGCGCATCGAGAACACCCGGGCCGCGGCGACGACCGAGCCGACGGTGCGCCAGCTCTTGAACTGCTCGCCCTTGACCAGGCTCACGCCGTCCGTCAGCAGGGTCGGGATGACGCGGTGCTTAGCCATTCGCCCACTCCAGGACCTCGGCGAGCAGCTGGCCTCCCGGCCGCGAGCTCTTCTCGGGGTGGAACTGGACCCCGAGCACGTTGTCGTGCGCGATCGCCGAGACGAACGGGAGTTCGCCGAACGTGGAGGTCGCGAGGATGTCGGCGTCGTCGTCGGGGACCACGGCGTACGAGTGCACGAAGTAGAAGTCGAGGCCGCGCTCGAGGACGGGCAGGAGGGGCGAGTCCTCGTTCACCGATTCGCTCCACCCCATGTTCGGGACACGCGCGCCCGCGTTCGGGATGAGGCGCTTGGCCCACCCGTGGATCAGGTCGAGCCCGGGCGCGTCGGGCGACTCCTCGCTGCCGGTGGTCAGCAGCTGCATCCCGAGGCACACCCCGAAGAGGTAGCCCCCGCTCGCGACATGGCGGGCGACCGTCTCGTCGAGGCCGCGCCGCCCGAGCTCGTCGATCGCGGCGCCGAACGCGCCGACGCCGGGCAGCACCATGAGGTCGGCGCCGCGCGACTCGTTGCTCGAGGCGACGACACGGTGCTCGTGCGCTCCGGCGTCGCTCAGGCCGCGTCGCAACGAGGCGAGGTTGTTGATCCCCAAGTCGAGGACTTCGATCTCGAGCGGCATGTCACGCCACGTTGTCGTAGCTGTGCTTCGTCAGGTTGCCCGCGGCGTCGCGGATGAGGGAGCCGTCCTTCTTCGTGAGGAAGAGGCTGTCGTTCGTGAAGCGGTCGCAGATGTCGATGAACTCCTCCACCGTGACGTCGATGGGCTTCAGGATGTCGGCGAGCGGCTTGTCGAGGTACGTCCAGGGGAACTTGCCGTCGCGGCGCTTCACCAGGTCGAGCGCCTGATCGCGGGTGAGCCGCCCGCGCCGGACGTGGAGGCTCGCGATGTCGGTGGTCCGGCCGAATCCGAACTTCAGGAACTTGAAGTAGTCGTGGATGCCCACCTGGTAGTTGTCGATGTTCTCGTAGTCCACCATCGAGCCCTCGATGACCTTGCCGGTCGTCCGGAACCCGCGGGCCTGCGAGATGAGGGCGTTGGTCATCCCGTCCCAGGGGAAGAACTGACCGAGGAAGAGCCCGGTCACCCCGACCCGCTCGAGCTCATCGGCGCTGGGGTAGGTGTAGGGGGCGAGGTCGCCCTCCGGGATCCCCTGCGCGTCGGCGAGGTCGGACACGCGCATGCCGAGCAGTCCGCCGAACTCCTCGAGCCAGCGGCGGTCGAGGGTGCGGCTGTTCGTCGCCGCCTCGGGGCCGCCGTACTCGTTCTGGCTGTTCTCGCCCCAGATGATCAGGGGGATGTCGAACTGGACGGCGGCACGCACCGGGATGGTGAAGATGCCGACGTGCTCGGGCCACGAGATGTCGCCGACCTCGCGGAGGCCGATGCGGTTCAGCTTGCGCCGGACGACGGGATTGGGGCTGAACGTCATGTGGTCGACGCCGAGGTTCTTGATGTTCTCGATGTTCGCCAGGCCGACCTCGGTCAGGTCGCACGTGGTGGCCGTGACCGCGAGCGGCCGCACGCCCAGCTCGAGCATGGTGATGACCTGGAACGTGCTGTCCTTGCCGCCGGAGACGGGCACGATGCAGTCCCACTTGGTGTTGGTGGTGTCGCGGTACTTCTCGATGATCGACATGAACTCGTCGCGACGGGCGTCCCAGTCCACCGCGGTGCGGTTCTCGTACGCCTGGCAGGCGGCGCAGACGCCTTCGGCGTTGAAATGCAGGTCCGGTTTCGAGTCGGGCAGGACGCAGCGGACGCAGTACTTCAGAAGCATGGTTCTCCAGGTGTCACGGGGATCGAGGCGCGGAAGGCCGTGCTCCGACGAGGTTCCGCATCGCCGGGACGAGTCTACCGGGGCCTGTCAGTTGGTGTGTTCGAGCTCCGGGTGCCCGGCCAGCAGCTCCAGGATGTCGGCCTGCCGGAACCGCGGCGTCGTGTCGGCGAGGTGGTCGTAGACGGCGCGCACGAACTCGAGGTCGTCGGGCCGGTCCACCGTCCAGCGATGCGCGGAGAGGTCGTCCGGCTGGGTCACCGAGTGCAGCGTGAACTCGTCCGGCCGGCTGTACATGCCCAGCGTGACGTGCTCGCGCTCGCCGGCCGTCATGTCGCCCGCGGTCAGGCGCTCGAACGCCGCTGGCGTGAAGCACTCGACGTCGAGACCCTGCGGATAGGTGCGGCGGATGACGTTGGAGGTGTAGTCGGCGCCGGACGCGGTGTGCTCCACGATGACGCGATCGATGACCTCCGGGTCGCACAGCGGGCAGTCGGCGGTCAGCCGGATGACGGTCTGCGGCGCGAATTCCTCGATCACGCGACGGAAGCGCTCGGCCACGTCGGCCAGGGGACCGCGGCGCACCTCGACGCCCTCCGCGGCCAGCGCGGCGGCGAGGGCGTCGTCCGTGGCATCCGTCGAGGTCGCGACCACCAGGGTGTCGATCTGCGCGCACTGCGCCAGACGCGCGAGCTGCTGCAGGATCATCGGCCGGCCGTGGACCGGCGCGAGGACCTTCCCCGGCAGCCGCGTCGAACTCATCCGGGCCTGCACGATGGCGAGATTCATGACGCGTCCCCTGCCTTCTCGAGAGCGTCGGCGACCCGTTCCGCACCGCGGCCGTCGAACGCGCGACCGGCGGCGTCGGACAGGGAGCGCCGCAGCGCCTCGTCCTCGATCAGCTGCCGCACCATCCCCTCGAGCCGTGCCGTGATCGCCGTCGGTTCCGTCGTGGCGTCGATGCCGAGAGCCGCCCCGTGCGCGACCGCCGCGCCCAGCGACTCCTGCTGATTGTCGACGACGGCGATGAACACCGACGGAATCGCCAGCGCGCATGCCTCCCAGGCGCTGGAGCCCGCGGCCGAGACGATGACGTCCGCCGAGCCGAGAAGCGCGGGAAGCTCCGTCGTCGGGCCGAGCACCTCGCCGCCAGGCCCGAGAGCCGCACGCACTCCGGCCGCCTGCGCGTCCGGGACGATCATCGTGGTCCGGGCGAGCGATCCGAGGCCGGCGAGGGCGGCTGCGACCGCCTCACTGCCCCCGGTGGGGTCGGTGCCGCCCAGGAACGCCACGATCCGGGGGATCGCCGGCAGCCGCCACGGGTCCCGGCGTCGCTGCACCAGGATGTCGCGCCGGATGAGCGCGAACGACGAACCGCGCAGCATCCGGCGAGGGTCCACGGCCGGCGGACGCTCGTCGGCGCCCAGATTCTGATCCAGATACAGGCTCGCCGGGATCCCCCGCGTATCGCCGTCGATGACCGCGAGGACCGGGATCCGCGCGTCCAGCGAGCCGATGTCGTCCGCCGGGATGGTGTACGAGTCGACCACGACGCGATCGGCATCGAGCCCGGCGATCACGTCGGCGGCGAGCGTCGCGCGAGGCACGCGATGGACCGGGATGCCCGCATCGGCGACCTGCCTGGCCAGCCAGGGGACGTCGATGTCGGCCCCGACCAGATGCGGCTCGTGTCCCCGCCCCTGCAACGCCTCGGCGAGCGTCAGGACCCTCATGACGTGCCCGGTGCCGTCGCGGAAACCCGCATCGGCTCTCAGGGCAACTCTCATGCCTGGCTCTCCAATACGCGACAACGGGCGCCGTGCTGCCTATCCTTGGAGGGGGGCTCACTCCGGGGCGTCTGACCGATAGGACAGGATTCTCATGCCCAGTCTACGTAGCCGTGTCGTGGCGCTCGCCGTCGCGCTCTCGGTCGCGCTGACCGTGGCGGTCGGAATCGGGACCCCGGACGCCGCGCGAGCCGCCACGGCGGAGCGGGCCCAGGCCACCTCGGCGGCCGCCGTCTCCCTCGTCGGAACGGACTTCGACCCCGGCTACATCATCTCCGACGCGGAGTTCTACGACGGCGCGGCCATGACCGAGGCCGAGATCCAGGCCTTCCTCGACGCGAAGATCGGCACCTGCACCAACGGCGCATGCCTCAACGTCCTGGTGACGAGCGTCGCCAGCCGGCCTGCCTACTACTCGAGCAGCACCGGCGGCCTCATCTGCAATGCGTTCCAGGGCGGCACGCTGACGGCGGCGCAGATCATCTACCGGGCGCAGGTCGCCTGCGGCATCAGCGCGAAGGTCATCCTGGTCACCCTGCAAAAGGAGCAGGGCCTGATCACCAAGAAGGCCCCGAGCCAGTCGGCTCTCGACCGCGCGATGGGGTACGCCTGTCCCGACACGGCTCCCTGCGCGCCGACGACGCTGGGGTTCGGCAACCAGATCTATGCGGGGACGGCGCAGCTCAACACCTACAAGGTCGCGCGGTTCGCGAAGCAGCCCGGCAACCAGTACATCCAGTACCACCCGAACACCGGCTGCGGCGGCTCGTGGATCAACGTGATCAACTACGCGACGGCGGCGCTCTACAGCTACACCCCGTATCAGCCGAACGCGGCCGCGCTGGCGAACCTCGGCGGCACCGGGGACTCGTGCTCCTCCTACGGCAACCGCAACTTCTGGGACTACTACAACTCCTGGTTCCTTCCCCCGATCCTGCCGTCGGGTGTCGGCGCCTTCGACTTCACCGGCGACGGGCACCCCGATCTGGTCTCGCGAAGCTCCAGCGGCATCCTCTGGCTCTACCCGGGGACCGGCACCGGAGGCTGGAAGCCGAACATCCAACTCGCCACCGGGTGGTCGGCGTACAACGCGATCGTCAATGCCGCGGACTTCACGGGTGATACCCACGCCGACCTCATCGTGCGCGACGCGGCCGGCGTCCTGTGGGTGTTCCCGGGAACCGGGGCGTCCACGCTCGGCGCGCCCTTCCAGCTCGCCTCCGGCTTCGGAGCGATGACGGCCGTGCTGGGCGGCGGCGACTTCTCCGGTGATGGAAGACCCGACATCCTCACTCGGGATCGCTCGGGCAACCTGCTCCTCTATCCCAACGTCGGCGGGTCGGCGCTGGGGGCGCCCTCGGCGATCGGCTCCGGCTTCGCGGAGGTGACCGCCCTCTGGGTGGCCGGCGACTTCAACGGGGACGGGACCTCCGACGTATTCGCCCGGGACGCCTCGGGCACCATCTACCTGTTCGGGCGGACCCCCGAGGGCGGCTGGATGAACCGGCGCGTCGCGGCGACCGGCGCCGGTGATATGACGGCCCTGCTCGATGCCGGCGACTTCAACGGCGACGGCCACACGGACATGTTCGTCCGCGACCCCGCCGGGCACATGTGGACCTACCGGGGCAATGGCCGAGGTGGGTTCCTCCTCCCGAGGCTCGATGCCGGCACCGGCTGGAACTCGATGAACGGATTCGCGGGACAGGGCATCATCCTCAAGGGCGGCATCGTGGTCCCGCCGCCGACCGGGGGGACCCCGTCCGACTTCACCGGTGACGGCAAGGCGGACTTGTTCGCACGGGATACGTCCGGTGCGTTGCTGCTGTACCCCGGCGATGGGACCGGATGGTGGTCGATGCCGATCCGGGTCGGAAGCGGGTGGGAGGGCTACAACTGGCTGGTCAACATCGGCGACTTCGACGGTGACGGCGATCAGGACGTGCTCGGGCGCAATCCGGCCGGCGAGCTGCTGCTCTTCCCCGGAGGCGTTGCGGGAGTGCTGGGAACCGGGACCGTCGTAGCGACCGGGTTCGGCGCCATGACCGCCCTGGTCGGCGGCGGCGACTACAACGGCGACGCCCACGACGACCTCCTGGCGCGGGACGCCGGCGGCACCCTCTGGCTCTACGCGGGGACGGGAGCGTCCGCGTTCGCCGCGCCTGTTCAGATCTCGACGGGCTGGAACGCCTTCAACGCGCTCATCGGCTTCGGCGACTTCAGCGGTGACGGCGTCCCGGACATCCTGGCGCGCGAGCCGTCGGGCGTGATGTGGGTGTACGCGGGCCGTGGCAACGGAACGTTCGGCTCGCCCACCCGCGAAGGGAGCGGCTGGCAGTCGTTCACCGCCCTCGTCCCGGCAGGCGACGTCAACAAGGATGGCAATCCGGATCTGTTCGCACGGAAGTCGGACGGCCGGATGTGGACCTATGCGGGCAACGGCGCCGGCGGCTGGCGGGTTCCCTACATCGACGGCGGCACCGGCTGGAACACCATGAACGGCTTCGTCGGCGGCGGGCTCATGAAGTCGACGACACCGACTCCTCCTCCGACTCCCGGAGCATCGAGCCCGGTCGGCGACTTCGACGGCGACGGCGACGCGGACATCCTGGCGATCGACGCGAGCGGAAGTCTCATCACGTACCCCGGCGACCGCACGGGAGCGGTCGGCGCACCCGTGGTCGCCGCGACCGGACTGACCGATATCGTCCGCGCCATCGCGGCGGGTGACTTCACCGGCGACGGCCGACGGGATGTCATGGGAATCACCGCTGCTGGACGATTGTGGCTGTATCCCGGCACCGGCACCGGGGGTGTCTCGTCGCGCATCGACATGGGCGGCGGGTGGAATGCCTTCAACGCGGTGCTCGGCGCCGGCGACTTCAACGGCGACGGATTCGCCGACCTCTTCGCACGCGAACCCTCCGGGATGATGTGGCTCTATCCCGGAGATGGTCACGGCGGCTGGCTCCCCCGCACGAGCGCCGGCACGGGCTGGCAGGGGATGACGGCACTGACGTCCGCCGGCGACGTGACCGGTGACGGACGCGCCGACTTGTTCGCGCGTCAGGCTTCGGGCCGCCTGTCGATCTATCCCGGTGACGGAGCGGGATGGTTCCTCGCACCCCGGGACGGCGGCACGGGCTGGCAGGCAATGGCGAACCTCGTCAACGCCGGCGACTTCAACGGCGACGGGCACGACGACCTCCTGGTGCGTAAATCGTCGGGCCAGGCGTCGCTGTACCCCGGCGACGGCGGAGCGTGGTGGGGCACTCCCATCGACCTCGGGACGGCCTGGCCGGCTTCGCTCTACGTCGGCTGACCGCCGGGATCGGCGGCCACGGGAGCGGTGGGCGGATCGGGGCTCGAGAACGCCCGGCGCCAGCTCAGCTCCTGCGACGCCTTGAGGCAGCAGATCACGAAGGTCAGCCAGCCGAACTCGACGAGGATCGAGCTCTCCGCGAGCGACATCACGATGAGGGCGACCAGCACCACCGCGGGCCAGGCGTACACGACGCTGCGCCGCCGCCCCGCGAGCAGCCATGACCGGGAGAAGGCCAGCCCCACCATCCCGATGAAGATCGCCAGCCCGGCCAGTCCGAGCTGCAGCCAGATGTCGAAGAACGCGTTGAGCGCCGATTGCGCCGGCCGGTCCGCGGTGGTGGTGAGCGCCGAGAACGGAGCGATGTCGGTCCGCCAGCGCCCGATCCAGCCCCAGCCCTGCAGGTTGTTGAGACGGGCGAGGTCGAAGACCTTGTTCCAGAGGTCGAGCCGGTAGCCCAGCACGCCGCCCGCATTGAAGATCTGGATGATCGGGGTGCGCAGGATCCAGGCCGTGATCGCCCCGGCGACCGCCAGTCCCAGCACGATCAGCTGCCAGACCTGCCGCCGGTCGGCGCGGACCCGCCGGAGCCCGAACAGCGCGGCCGCCGCCATCCCGACCACGGCGCTCGCGCCGAGCACGATCGGCGACACGGTGAACAGGATGCTGATGGCCGCCAGGGCGAGCGACAGCACCGACAGCAGCCGCGGCACCGATCGCGTGCGGTACTCGGTGGCGAAGCTGATGGCACCCACGATGGCGAGCAGCCCGAACTGGTTGCGGGTGGCCGCGATGCCGGAGATCGGGCCGCCGTTCGCCAGCTGTCCCTGGATCGCCAGCAGCGGGATCGGAGCGTCGATCAACAGCCCGGAGAACACCTCCAGCACGAGCGAGACCGCCAGCATGAAGCGCAGCACGTCGCCGAACGCGCGGACGATCTGAATCGTGTCGCGGGTGAGCGCGATGTACAGGGCGATGAGGGTGAACCCGCCGAGGTAGGCGAGCCCGCCGGCCGTCGCCCATTGGTATTGGCTCCAGACGAGCGACGCGGACGCCCACCCGAGGAAGGCCAGCAGGGAGATCGGCAGGATGCCCCGCCATTCGACCTCCTCGCGCCGGGCGATGAACGAGAGGGTCATCAGGACGACCAGGGCGGCCATGCATCCGACGAGTCCGGCCCATCCGATCAGGCGCTGGAGCGGGTAGCTCGCCGCGGCCAGGCCGATGCCGGCGGTGGCGAGCGCCTGGGCGAGCCTCGGCGACCCGCCGGCCACCCGCCAGACCGTCACCCAGCCGGCCTCGGCGGGCTGCGGACGCGCGCTCATGCGGGGGTGGCCATCCCCGGCAGGTGCTGGTTCTGCCCGCGGTTCGACCGCGTCCTGATCGCGAACACCACGAGCAGCGCGAAGCCGAGCTCGATCAGGAGGCGGCTCTCGGCGAGGCTGTGGACCAGCAGCAGCACCATCACCAGGATGGGCAGCAGGCCGATGGCCTTGCCCCGTCCGTGCGCGAGGTCCATCGCGCGGCTCCAGGACCGCACGAGGGTGGACAGGAAGAGCGCGCCGAAGACGACGAGGCCGACGACGCCGAGCTGCAGGAAGATGTCGAGCCACGCGTTGTGCGCCTGGTAGTACGGGACGCCGTTGATGACGATGAGTCCCTGGTACGGCTCGACCCAGGGCCACCAGTAGCCGGTCCAGCCCCAGCCCACCGCGGGTCGCTGGTTGGCGAGGCCGAGCACCGTGTTCCAGATGTCGAGGCGGTAGGTGAGGTCCGGGCTCTTGCCGAACAGCGAGAGGATCGCCTCGCGGAACACGATGACCGCGGCCACCCCCGCCGCGCCGACGACGGCTCCGCCGACGAACCACGGGATGCGGCGTTCCGGCGGGGTGCGACGCACCAGCCAGAGGTAGAGGGCGACGACCGCGACCGCGACGCCGGCGATCATCACCGTCGTCGAGCGGGTGAGCGCGAGGGTGGCGAGAGCGACGATGAGCCATCCGGTGGTCCAGAAGCGCGACGTGGCTCGCGCCGCGATCTGCACCGAGAACACGATCACCGCGAGCAGCGCGGCGAACGCCAGCAGGTTGGAGTTGCCGACCACGCCCTGGATGCGGCCGCCCTCGAAGAGCAGGTTGCGCGACCAGTAGAACGCGGGCGGGATCCGCTCGAGGTCGGAGTAGTCCACCCAGAACGGGAGCACCTTCGCGCGGATCACCGTCGCCACGAACAGCTCGAACGCGAGCGAGAGCGCCAGGATCCAGCGCAGCGCCGTGCCCAGGCACCGCACGAACGTGGTCAGGTCGATCGCGGTCGACAGGTACAGCCCGAACGCGACCGTGATGAAGACCCCGGCGACGCCGATAGCACTGGCGCCCGGATACGCCGACCAGGCGATCGACGCCGTGACCAGGACCAGGTACGCGATCAGCGGGTAGGGGAGGCGCCGGAGATCCACGCGCATGCGGATGAGCTCGATGATCGCCAGGGCGACCAGGATGATGACGATCGCGCCCCAGCCCCACCAGCTGAGCAGGTAGCGCCAGACGTCGCCGGCGGCCAATGTGAAGAGCCCGAGCGTGGCCAGGGTGCGCCGGTACACGCTGGAGTCGTTCATGGCTTCAGGCTAGCCGTGCCGGGCGCGGGGACTCAGACGAACGCGGCCTTCCCGGTGATGGCGCGTCCGACGATGAGGGTGTTCATCTCGCGGGTGCCCTCGTAGGAGAACATCGCCTCGGCGTCGGCGAAATGCCGGATCACGTCGTTGTCGAGGACGATGCCGTTGCCGCCCATGCTCTCGCGCGCCCACGCGACCGTCTCGCGCATCCGGCTGGTCGTGAACTCCTTGGCGAGCGCGGCGTGCTCGTCGCGCTGGGTGCCCTCGTCGAGCATCTCGGACACGCGCGTGCACATCGCGATCGACGCGGTGATGTTGCCGAGCATCTTGGCGTAGTGCTCCTGGATGAGCTGGTGCTCGTCGATCGGCTTGCCGAACTGGATGCGCTCGGCCCCGTACCGCACGGCCGCCTCGTAGGCGCCGATCGAGTTGCCGACGGCCGCCCAGGCGACCTCGGCGCGGGTGAGGCGCAGGACGGCGGCGGTCTCCTTGAAGGAGTTCGCGTTCTGCAGACGGTTCGCCTCGGGCACCCGGACGTCGGTCAGCAGGATGTCGGCGTTCTGGACGATGCGCAGCGCCTGCTTGTTCTCGATCTTGGTGGCCTGGTAGCCGGGGTTGTCGGTGGGGACGATGAATCCCTTGACCTGGCCGTCTTCGGTGGACTTCGCCCAGATGATCGTGTGGGTCGAGACCGTGCCGTTGCCGATCCAGCGCTTGGCGCCGTTGATGACCCACTCGTCGCCGTCGCGGGTCGCGGTGGTGCGCAGGCCCTGGGCGCTGTCCGATCCGGAGAGCGGCTCGGTGAGCCCGAACGCGCCGAGGTACTCGGCGCTCGCGAACTTCGGCAGCCACTCGGCGCGCTGCTCGGGGGACCCGCCGACCCCGATCGCGCCCATGACGAGGCCGTTCTGCATGCCCACCAGGGTGGCGACGCTCGCGTCGATGCGTCCGAGCTCGAGGGCGACCCAGCCGCGGAAGACCGCGGAGTTCTCGAAGGGCTGGGTCTCGGCCCACGGCATCCCGAACAGACCCAGGTCGGCGAGACCCTTGACGACGCTCATCGGGTAGAACTCGGCGCGCGCCCAGTGGTCGTTGACGATCGGCTTGACGTCGGACTCGAGCCACGCGCGCAGGCGCATGAGCACGTCCTTCTCGCGGTCGGCGAGCTTGGCCTCCATCCCGTAGAAGTCGCTCGGGATGGGCGTGAACGTCGAGGTGGCGGTCGCAGTCATGCGGTGAGCCTACGTCCCGGCCCTGACCGCCCCAAGGCGCTTGGTACTTTGGTGCAAGCCGCTCTGCGATCCCGGCGCCCCTGTTGTAGGAGGCGCCCAATTCGTAGCGAACCTCCAGGAGAACGCCCCGATGTTCGTCGGAATCACCAACACGCCGCGCGACTACGCCTGGGGTTCGGTCACGGCGATCCCGGCGCTGCTCGGGGTGGCGCCGACGGGCGCCCCGCAGGCCGAGTTGTGGCTCGGAACGCACGCGGGCTCGCCGTCGCGCCTGATCGGGCGGGAGGGGTCGCTCGCCGATCTGGTACCCGGCGGGCTGCCGTTCCTGCTCAAGGTGCTGGCGGCCGACGAACCGCTCTCGCTGCAGGCGCACCCGACCGCCGAGCAGGCGGCGGCGGGATTCGCCCGCGAGAACGCGGCCGGCATCCCTCTCGATGCGCCCGAGCGCGACTACAAGGACGCATCGCACAAGCCGGAGCTGATCTACGCGCTGAGCGACCCGTTCACCGCACTGTCGGGATTCCGGCCCGTCGCCGACACCCTCGCGGTGCTGGAGCCGGTCGCGGGAGACGCGCGGCTCGAGCCGCTCGTCAAGCGGCTGGTCGACGACGACTCGATCCGGGACGTCTTCACCTGGCTGATCTCCGGAGGCGATGGCGTGGAGGACGTGCTCTCGGCGGTCGTCGAGGCCGGCGAGGTCGTCGACGGACCCTCGTGGGAGACCGTGCGCCTGCTGGCCGAGTACCACATGGGCGACCCGGGCATCGCGATCTCGCTGCTGCTGCACACCGTCGCGCTGCGGCCCGGCGAGGTCCTCTACCTGCCCGCCGGCAACATCCACGCCTACCTGGGCGGCGTCGGCATCGAGCTCATGTCCGCCAGCGACAACGTGCTGCGCGGCGGCCTGACCCCCAAGCACGTGGACGTGCCGGAGTTGCTCGAAGTGCTCGATTTCCGGCCGGCTCCCGCCCCGTACCTGAGGCCCGAGGTGCCGGCGCCGGGGGTGTCGGTCTTCCGCCCGGACGGGCCCGACTTCGCCCTCACGGTCGTGACCCCGGATGCCGCGGTGCGCGGCACGGACCTCGCGATCGAGGGCGGCGGTCCCGCGATCGCGTTCGTCTCATCCGGCGCCGTCACCCTCGACGGGGGCGACGCGTCCTTCACCCTCGAGCGCGGCGCCGCCGCGTACCTCGCGGGTGAGCCGACGGTCCACGTCTCCGGGGACGGAATCCTCTTCCTCGCGACCACTGCCGCCCACTAGCGTTCTGCCATGAGCGTCCCCCAAGGCTCGGCCCGAGTGCTCCTGTGCCTCGCCGCCGGTTCCCTCCTCCTCGCCGGCTGCGCGGTCCCCCAGCCCGAACCGACCGAGGCCGCACCGAGTGAGAGCTCGGAGCCGACCGCCGCCGCGCCGAGCTTCCGCTTCGGGCTGGGCTGCGCCGACATCCTGGATCTCGCGACCGTGCAGGCGCAGATCTCGCAGCCGGTCTCGGTGCAGATCGACGAGACCTCGACACTGTCGGACTGGTACGACGTCAACCTCGCCCAGGCCGGCGGCATCCACTGCGCATGGGGCGGCGAGAACAAGACCGATCAGCGCTGGGACTACGGCTACGAGCTGTGGATCCGGCCCGATGCCCAGGGGCTCTTCGACACCTACTATGCGGGCGAGCAGGCCTCACTGGAGCCGAACAACTGCTTCGGCGACACCACGCCGCCGTGCACCGCGAATTACACGTTCGAGGGGTCCTGGGTGCGCAGCTACCTGAGCGACGACGCACCGGACGCGGGAGCCGCCGCCATCGCGTTCGCCGCGCTGAACAACGTCGTCGACGAGAAACTCACGGGACTTCCGCTCGCCGAGCCGTGGCCTGCTCCGGCTTCCGCCGTCGACGTGTGCGCGGAACCTGCCGCGAGCGAGCGGGTGTCGCAGGCCACGGAACGCGACCCCGAGACGCTCACGCCTCCGCAGTTCGCCCCCGCGCTGGACATCAGCACGAGCGGGGCGGACCAGACCTGCGGCTGGTACGACGCCGAGACGGGCAGCGACATCCTCGTGGTGGAGCAGATCCCCGGGGGCGGGTGGGCCTTCGACGCGATGGTCACGGACGCGCCGCATCCGTTCCTCATCGAGCCGATGGCGGCCGTGCCGGTTCCGGGTGCGGAGATCGCGTACGTCGGGTGCGGGGACGGCTGCGCCGCGCTGGTCAAGGTCGGCGACGACCTCATCCAGCTCGACACGGGTGCCTACGACGAGGACGGCTTCGTCCAGGTCGTCACGGCCTGGGTCGGCGGCCTCTAGCCGGCGACCCGGGCGCCGAACGTGCGCCGGTAGTTGGTCGGCGTGGTCTGCAGCACCTTGAGGAAGTGGTGCCGCATCACCGACGCCGTGCCGAACCCGGCGAGCTGCGCGATCTGCTCGAGCCCCTCGTCGGTCTCCTCGAGCAGCTGCTGCGACCGCAGGATGCGCTGGCGGTTCAGCCAGGCGGCCGGCGTCGTGCCCGTCTCGGCCCGGAACTTGCGGGCGAACGTGCGGGACGACATAAGCGCGCGCCGGGCGAGCACGTCGACCGTGAGGTCCTGGTCGAGGTTCTCGAGCATCCACTCGGTGACGAGGGCGAACGAGTCGGTGCGGCACTCCGGCACCGGGGACTCGATGTACTGGGACTGCCCGCCGTCGCGCTGCGGCGGCACGACCATGCGCCGCGCGATGATGTTGGTCGCGCTGGCCCCCAGTTCGGTGCGGACGATGTGCAGGGCCGCGTCGATGCCGGCCGCCGTGCCGGCACTCGTGACGACGTGGCGGTCCTCGACGAAGAGCACGTCGGGGTCGACCTCGGTCGCCGGGTAGCGCTCCGAGAGGGCGTCCGTGTACATCCAGTGCGTCGTCGAGCGCCGGCCGTCGAGGATGCCCGCCTGGGCGAGCACGAACGCGCCGCTGCAGACGCTGAGCACCCACGCCCCGCGTGCCTCTGCGGCCCGGATGACGTCCAGGTACCGCTCGTCGACCTGGCCCTTGTAGTGCGCGGGCACGGCGATCAGGTCGGCGTCCGCCGCGGCGGTGAGGTCCTCGTCGATGTTGATGGAGAATCCGAGGCTCATCCGCACCGGACCGGGCTCGGCGGTCACGACGTGGAAGTCGAAGCTGGGTCCGCCGCTGTCGGTCCGGTCGACGCCGAACACCTCGCAGATGACACCGAACTCGAACGGAGCGGTGTCGGGGATGGCGAGGACGGCGACCTTCTGCAGCACGGGAACCCCTTGGCGGTTTATCGACGAAGTATGTCAACCATGCCAGTTCTGGCTGTCAGTGGTCAAGCGTAGATTTACTGCCATGGAGATCGCAGTAGCAGTAGGGATCGTGGCAGTCGCCACGATCATCGTCGCCAACGTCCGCATGACCATGTCGGACGGGTACCGCCAGGTGCCCACCCACTCCACCCGCCCCGCGCACTGATCGCCGGCCGGCCGCCGGTACCCTGAGCCGTATGACCTGGCTCGTGACCGGCGGCGCCGGCTATATCGGCGCACACGTGACGCGGGCCCTCCTCGAGGCGGGGCTCGACACGGTCATCGTCGACGATCTGTCCAGCGGCCGTCTCGACTTCGTCCCGCCGCAGCTCGCCTTCGTCCGGGGATCGATCCTCGACGGCGGGATGCTGCTCCGCGCCTTCCACGACCACGACGTCACCGGCGTCATCCACGTCGCGGGCTTCAAGTACGCGGGAGTCTCGGTGCAGCGCCCCCTGCACACCTACGAGCAGAACGTCGACGGCACGACGGTGCTGCTCGGCGCCATGCAGGACGCCGGCATCGACCGCATCGTGTTCTCGTCCAGCGCCGCGGTCTACGGCACCCCTGACGTCGACCTGGTCACCGAGGACACCCCGAAGGCGCCGCAGTCGCCGTACGGCGAGTCCAAGCTGATCGGGGAGTGGCTGCTGCGCGACCAGGCGATCGCCACCGGCCTGCGGCACACCAGCCTGCGCTACTTCAACGTCGTCGGCTCCGGTTACCCCGACGTGTTCGACACCAGCCCGCACAACCTGTTCCCGCTGGTGTTCGACGCGCTCGTCGAGGGGCGCACGCCGACGATCTTCGGCGACGACTACCCCACCGCCGACGGCACCAACGTGCGGGACTACGTGCACGTGGCCGACATCGCGGCCGCGCACGTGGCGGCGGCGCGACGGCTGGATGCCGGCGAGGTGGTCGAGCCCGCCTACAACCTGGGCAGCGGCGACGGCCTGTCGGTGCGGCAGATCATGGATGCGGTCGCCCGCGTGACCGGGATCGACTTCGTCCCCGACATCGGGCCGCGCCGTCCCGGCGATCCGCCCCGGATCGTGGCCGGGGGAGCGCTCGCCGCCCGCGACCTGGACTGGAGGATGCGGCACTCGCTCGACGAGATGGTGGCGTCCGCGTGGCAGGCGCGGACCGCATCCGAAGCATCCGGCGCGTCACGACACGCCGAGAAGGCCAAAGAAATATGATCCGCGACTTGACGCGGGGGTAATGACAACGGTGTAATTACCTCCAAGGAACGGGTCGGCCAGGGGAGTCGACCGTCCTGCAAGATCGGTGGAGGTGGGAAATGGCGAGGAACGAGTTCCGTCCCGCCGTCCCGGAGGACTGGTTCGTCGATCCCGTCCGCCTGGGCATTCCGGGCATCCGCTCGGCGCGTCCCGACGAGGACGACGACAACCCCCTCGCCTGGCAGACCGACGCCCTGTGCGCGCAGACCGACCCCGAGGCGTTCTTCCCCGAGAAGGGCGGATCGACGCGCGACGCAAAGAAGATCTGCACCACCTGCGAGGTCAAGGCCCAGTGCCTCGACTACGCGCTCGCCAACGACGAGCGGTTCGGCATCTGGGGCGGCCTGTCCGAGCGCGAACGTCGCCGTCTCCGGCGGGCACGAAGCGCATAGCGGCAACCTGAGCATCTGCGCGCCGATGCGTGTCGGCGCACCGCATCCGGGACCCCGCCCCTAGCCTCGAAACGATGCAGCCCCGAGTCACCGCGATCCTCGTCGTGCGCAACGGCGAGGAGTGGCTGGACCGCACGCTTCCGGCCCTCGCGGCTCAGACGCGACGGCCCGACGACTTCGTCCTCGTCGACGCCGCCTCGAGCGACGCGAGTGCCGCGCGCCTGGCGGCAGCGGGTCCGACGCGGTTCGTGACCGCCCCGGCCCTCCCGTTCGGCGCCGCGGTGTCCTATGGACTGCGTTCGCTCGCCCCGGTCGAGTCGCCCGACGAGTGGCTCTGGCTGCTCACCGCCGACACGGCCCCGGAGCCGCGAGCCCTCGAACGCCTGCTGGCCGCGGTCGAGGTCGCGCCGTCCGTGTCGATCGCCGGGCCCAAGCTCGTCGACCCGGACGAACGCGCGACCCTGGTCTCCTACGGCGAGAGCATCTCGCGCCTGGGCGAGACCGTGCGGCTGGTGGATGGCGAACTGGACCAGGCCCAGTACGACGCGGACGGCGACGTCCTGGGGGTGACGTCGTCCGCGATGCTCGTGCGGCGCTCGGCCTGGGCGGAGCTCGGTGGATTCGATCCGGGACTCCCGACCACCGATGCCGGGCTGGACTTCTCGATCCGCACCCGGCTGGCGGGTGCCCGCGTGGTGCGCGTCGCCGACGCCCGCGTCGCGCGCGGGCAGCGCCCCGAGGACTACGGGCGCCGGAAGCCCGCGTCGGACCGGGTGCGCTTCCGCATCGCGCGCACCGCGCAGCTGCACCGCCGCATGGTCTACGCCCCGGGCGGTGCCCTCCTCATCCACTGGCTCGCGCTCGTGCCGCTCGCGATCCTCCGCTCGATCGGGCACCTGCTCGGCAAGCGCCCGACCCTGATCGGCGGCGAACTCGCCAGCGGGTTCGCCGCGGCGTTCGACGGCTCGGTCCCGGCCGCGCGCCGGTCCCTGCGCCGGACCCGCCGCATCCCGTGGTCGGCCATCGCCCCCCTCCGTGTCCCCTCGGACGAGTTGCGCGAACGGCGTGCCGCCCAGCGCGAGCGCGAGTCGGGACGGGCCGACGAGCCCGAGCTGGTGCGCGCGTCGTTCTTCGCCGGAGGTGGAGCCTGGATCGTCCTCGTCGTGGCGCTCGCGGGGCTCGGGATGCTGTGGCGGCTCCTGCAGGCGCAGGTGCTGAGAGGCGGCGCCCTCCTGCCCATCGGCGACGACGTCGCGAAGCTCTGGACCGGACTGGCCATCGGGCCGCGCGAGGGCGCCGTCGACCTGGTCGGGCCGGCCGACCCGTTCAGCGCCGTGGTCGCCCTGCTCGGAAGCCTCACGGCATGGAACCCGTCGTTCTCGCTCGTGCTGCTCTGGCTCACCGCGCTGCCGCTTGCCGCCCTCGGCGCGTGGTGGTGCGCGACGCGGCTGAGCGAGCGCCGCTGGCCGCCCATCGTCGCCGCCCTGCTCTGGACGCTCGCCCCTCCGCTGCTGGCCGCCCTGAACGACGGCCGTCCGACCGGGGTGCTGGTGCACCTGCTGCTCCCGTTCCTGGTGCTGGCCGGCATCGAGAGCCGGCGCTCCTGGAGCGCAGCGGCCACCGCATCCATCCTGTTCGCGATCGTCGTCGCGTCATCGCCGGTGCTCGCTCCCGCCCTGGTGGTGCTGGTAGTGGCGTGGGCCGCGGTCAACCCGAGGGCCATCGTGCGTGTTCTCGGCATCGTCCTCCCGGCGGCCGCCCTGTTCGCGCCGCTCGTGATCGCGCAGCTGCGTCGCGGCACCCCCTTCGGCCTGCTCGCGGACCCGGGTCCCGCGGTCCCGAGCGAGGCCCCCTCGGGCTGGCTGCTGCTGCTCGGGCATCCGGCGGCGACCGACGACCGGTGGGGAGCCATCGGGACGGCCCTGGGGCTGCCCCTGGCGACGGTCGCGCCGGCGGTGCTGCTCGCTCCGTTCGCCCTGGTCGCCCTGCTCTCGGTGTTCCTCCCCGGAGCGCAGCGCGCCATCCCGGCCCTCGCCATCTCGCTCACCGGGCTGGGCACGGCTGTCCTGACCGCGCACATCGCCGTCGCGTCGTCGGGAGCGGAATCCGTCAACCCCTGGATCGGCAGCGCCCTCAGCCTCTACTGGCTCGGCCTCACCGGCGCGGCCGTGGTCGGACTGGAGGCGATCGGGCGCGCGAGCGTCCTCACCGGTTTCGTGGTGCTGGTGGCCGCCGCGGCGGCGGTCGCTCCGCTCGTCGTCGCCTCGCCCCTGGGCGGCAGCGCCGTGGACCCGGGGTCGGCCCGGCAGCTGCCCGCGCTCGTCGAGGCGCGCGCCGACGCCGATCCGGGCATCGGGACCCTGGTGCTGACCGCCCAGCGCGATGGTTCGCTGGCGGCGACCATCGCCCGCGACGCGGGTACCACGCTCGACGAGACGTCGACGCTCGTGACCACCCGGCCGGACCTGCGCGAGCAGGATGCGGCCCTGGCCGAGCTGGCCGGCAACCTGGCGTCGCGCAGCGGCTTCGATCCCGAGCCGGCCCTGCAGGAGTTCCGCATCGCGTTCGTGGTGGTGCCCGAGGTCGGTGACGACGCCACCGGCCCGCAGGCCGCGACCCGGCAGCGCACGACCGAGGCGCTCGACGCCGTGGCGGTGCTCACCCCCACCGGCAAGACACCGCTGTGGGAGTACGGCGGGCTCGAGGAGGGCGCGACACCGGCGACGACGTCGACCGTCGTGCAGCGGAGCATCCCGCTCGCCCAGGGCGCGGTCTTCCTGATCGCCCTCCTGCTCGCCATCCCGACCAGCCGCCGGCGCCGGGCCGTGCGCGAGCTGGGTCCGCTCGAGTCCGATCCAGCCGACACCTTCGACGAGGACGTCGATGGCTGAGCCGGAGGAGCCCACGATCGACGACCCGACGACGGACGGGTCGATGGTCGACGACGCCGCGCTGGCGGATCCCCCCGCCGACGGCGCGCGGCCGGCGGCAGGACGTGCCCGCCGGGTCGCCCTGCTGAGCCTCCGGCTGGTCGCCGGCACGGTGTCGGTCGTGGCGGCCGCCGTGACCGTCGCGGCGGTGGGGCTCATCCCCATCCCCAGCGCCGGCATCATCCCGCCGGCCGATCCGATCGTCCCGGTCCCCGCCGACCAGTTGCGGGTCTGCCCGGGCTCGGTGCTGCGCCTCGGGGACGAGAGCGGCGAGAACGCCGACACCCCGATCGCGATCGGCGTCCCGTCCGTTCGTGCGGATGCCCTCAACTCCTCGCTCGACAGCAGCTCGGTCAGCCTCTCCGATGCGTCGACCGGCGGAACGTCCGCCGCACCGCTGGTGCTCCGAATCCAGCCGGGCGACGGAGCCGCGATCGCCGGATCGCAGTCGCAGGTCGTCGACGCGCGCGACTTCGTGGGCTTCGCCGCGGCGGCGTGCTCCGAGCCGAGTGGGTCGATCTGGCTGGCGGGCGGGTCGATGGCGGTCGGCCGCACGAGCATTCTGACCCTGACCAACCCGACAGCCGTCAGCGCGCAGGTGACGCTGACGATCCTCGGAGAGAAGGGCGCCGTGGAGGCGCCCGGCATGAATGGCATCGACGTGCCGCCGGGGACCCAGCGCGTTCTCTCGCTGGCCGGCTTCGCCCCCGGCGTGGTCTCGCCCATCGTGCACGTCGAAGCCCGCGGTGGCCAGGTCACCGCCTCGCTCCAGCAGTCGATCGTGCGGGGCCTGGATGCGGTCGGCGTCGATCTGGTGGATCCCGCGCCCGACCCCGCCACCGACCTGACCTTCCCCGGCGTGCGCATCTTCGACTCGGTGGGGACGAATCGCGCCCTCTCGCTCGACGACTGGGGCGACGTCGCCCCGATCGTCCGGATCCTGAATCCCGGCACGACGGCGACCGAGGTGACGGTGAGCGTCACGCCGATCGACCCGTCCATCGAGGGGACGAGCTTCCCGGTGCAGGCGGAGCCGGGCATCGTGACCGACGTCCCGCTCGACGCCGGGACGGAGGTGGACTCCGGGGTCGCCCTCGCCGACGGGCTCTACACGGTGACCATGACCGCCGACCAGCCGATCGTCGCCGGGGTGCGCGTCTCCGCGGCGGCCGACATCGGCGCCGTCGAGACCGAGGGGCCGGTCGAAGCCCCGGCGTCGGACTTCGCCTGGTACTCGGCCGCGCCGGTCCTGACCGACGACACGCTCATCACGATCGCTCCCGGTCCCGAGCCGACCGTCGCGGCGGTGAATCCGACGGCGGCCGAGATCGCCGTCGTGCTCGAGGCGCAGGGCGGGTCGGACATCACGCTCGTGGTCCCGGCGGGCGGAGCGGCGAGCACGCCCGTCGTGGCCGGCACCACCTACCTGCTGCGCGCGCCGGAGGGACTGTACGCGGCGGTCAGCTACGCGGCCGATGACCGGATGGCGGGGTACCCGGTCAGCCCCGCGCGGCCGGTCTCGGGACCGATCCTGATCCGGCCGTGATCCTCAGAAGTGCCGGTAGCGCTCCGGCGCGATGTCCCACGGGTCCTTGCCGAGCAGCTCCGCGACGGCGCGGAACACGCAGCTCTCGATGAACGACCGCCGGTGCCATTCATCGTCGCGGTGCAGGTGGGCGAGCCGCTCGATCGGCAGGCGGTAGAGCACGACGCGGCGCTCGGGGATGCTCACGCGCCAGCGGTCGACACCCGCCGGTCCGGGTTCTCCGGCCGGGACCTGGGCCACCTCGAAGCGCACGCCCGCGAGATCGTCGGGCCAGAGTTCACGCAGGTACTCGACGGCCGAGGCGATGCACGCGTCGAAGAACTCGGACCGGGTGCGCAGCACGTCCAGGTGCGGCCCGGTCACCGGGGAGCGCAGACCGCGCCCGTGCCGGTCGTGCGAGCCCGAACGGGCCGAGGCGCGGCGAACGGATCGGGCCATGTCGGCAAGTCTAGATCGGCCGCACTCGGCGACCGCAGTATCCTGACGCCGTGAAGCCCCGTCTGTGCAGCAAGGTGGCGTGCGGCGAGGATGCCGTGGCGACGCTCACCTACGACTACGCGGACGCGATGGCGGTGCTCGGTCCGCTGAGCTACCGATCGGAGCCGCACAGCTACGACCTCTGTGCACGTCACGCCGAACGGCTCTCCGCTCCCGCCGGCTGGCAGGTCGTCCGCCACGTCGTGGCTTTGTGATCCACCTGCCATAATTGCCGGATGCCTTCTTCCGTCACGTCTACCGCCCTGCCGTTCAAGGTCGCCGATCTGTCGCTCGCCGAGGCGGGGCGCCACCAGATCCGCCTGGCCGAGCACGAGATGCCGGGGCTCATGTCGCTTCGCGAGGAGTTCGGGCCCTCGCAGCCCCTCAAGGGCGCCCGCATCGCGGGTTCGCTGCACATGACGGTGCAGACCGCCGTGCTGATCGAGACCCTGGTGGCGCTCGGCGCCCAGGTGCGCTGGGTCAGCTGCAACATCTTCTCCACGCAGGACGACGCGGCCGCCGCCGTCGCCGTCGGACCGACCGGCACGGTGGACGCCCCCGCCGGGGTTCCGGTCTTCGCCTGGAAGGGCGAGACGCTCGAAGAGTACTGGTGGGCCACCGAGCAGCTGTTCGACTGGTCGGCCGAGGGCTTCGAGGGCCCGAACATGATCCTCGACGACGGCGGTGACGCCACGCTCCTGGTCCACAAGGGCCGCGAGTACGAGCTGGCGGGTGCGGTCCCCCAGACCGACGCGGGGGCCAGTCACGAGCTGACGGTCATCCTCGACGTGCTGCGCCGCTCGCTGGCAGCGAGCCCCGACCGCTGGCAGAAGATCGCCGCCGGCATCCAGGGCGTCTCCGAAGAGACCACCACCGGTGTCCACCGCCTCTACGAGCTGCACAAGCGCGGCGAGCTGCTGTTCCCCGCCATCAACGTCAACGACTCGGTCACCAAGTCGAAGTTCGACAACAAGTACGGCATCCGCCACTCGCTGCCGGACGGGCTGAACCGCGCCACCGATGTCCTGATCGGCGGCAAGGTCGCGTTCGTCGCCGGCTACGGCGACGTCGGCAAGGGATCGGCGGAGGCCCTCCGCGGCCAGGGCGCCCGCGTCATCGTGAGCGAGATCGACCCGATCAACGCCCTCCAGGCGGCGATGGACGGCTACCAGGTCGCCCGCATCGAGAGCGTCCTCGACCAGGTCGACATCTGGGTCACGACGACCGGCAACGAGAACGTCATCACGCTGGACCACCTGCAGAAGATGAAGCACCAGGCGATCGTCGCCAACGTCGGGCACTTCGACAACGAGATCGACATCGCCGGGCTGGAGAAGCTCGCCGGCGCGACGCGTGTCGAGATCAAGCCCCAGGTGCACGAGTGGCACCTGCCGAACGGCCGCAGCATCCTGGTGCTCAGCGAGGGCCGCCTCATGAACCTGGGCAACGCCACCGGCCACCCGTCGTTCGTGATGAGCAACTCGTTCTCGAACCAGGTGCTGGCGCAGATCGAGTTGTACACCCGCCGCGACGCGTACCCGGTCGGCGTATACGTGCTGCCGAAGGTGCTCGACGAGAAGGTCGCACGCCTGCACCTCGCCGCGCTGGGCGTGGAGCTGACCGTGCTGACCCCCGAGCAGGCCGCCTACATCAGCGTGCCGGTCGAGGGCCCGTACAAGGTCGACCACTACCGCTACTAGCGGTCAGCCGCGCTCCGGGAACCCGTGGGGCAGCTCGCGGAGGGCGGGGGCGACCCGTTCCAGGCGCTCGTGCTCGAGTTGCAGCGCCGCGTACTCGCGTTCGCGCCGCACCACCGCGACACCGGCCAGGAACAACTCGGGGTCGACCTGGGGCAGCGGTGACACGAAGCGCGACACCTCGCCGGCGAGCTGTGCCGCCTGGTGGCGCCGGCGCTCGGGGGTCAGGTGCGACGCCTGCGCGAGGAACTGGGCGACCCGGCGCGACAGCGCGTCGGGCATGCGGGCCACGTCGGCGACCTCGGCCCAGCCGGTGAGGGCCGAGGGCACGCCGAACAGGGCCGCCGGCACGCGGGTGACCCGCTCGTACTGGCTGTAGGTACCGGCCAGCATGTCGCCCAGTCGCTTGGTGCGGGTGCTGAACAGCCCGATGAGGGCGGCCCCGCCGCCGAAGGTCATGTAGATCTCGAAGACGCCCACCAGGGCACGGATCGCCGCGTGCCGGAAGCCGATCGCCCCGCCGTCATCGCGCACGATGCGGGCGCCGACGGCGAGCCGCCCGAGGGACTTGCCCCTGCTGAGGGTCTCCACCGCGATCGGCGCGACGACGAGGCAGCCCACCAGGGCGACGATCGCCAGGATGCTGTACACCGCGTCCTCGGTCCGCGACGCTCCGGCCAGCGTGAACAGCACCAGAGCGATGCCGATGTACCCGCCGAGGTAGACGATCCAGTCGATGATCGTGCCCGCGGCGCGCAGCGCGAAACCGGTCGGGCGGAGATCCAGGGCGACGGCCTCGCCGGTGAGGAGGGACTCGGAGTCGTGGTCCGCGACCGTGTGGTCCGGGGTGGGCTGGCCCGCCATCCGGCTATCATCGCAGCAGATGGACCTGGACGCCTATTCCGCCGCGAACGCCGCGGAGTGGGACCGTCTCGCCCGGCTGGCGCAGCAACGCGGCCTCGACGGCGCCGCCGCCGATCAGCTGATCGAGCACTACCAGGCGGGTTCGACGCACCTCTCGGTGATCCGCACGACGGTCGGGGAATCCGCCCAGGGCGACGGGCTCTCCCTCGCGCTCTGGCGCGCCCGGCAGCGCTTCACCGGCACGGCACCGAACCCCCTTCGGCAGCTGACCGTGCTGTTCGTCCACCAGCTGCCGGCGGCGCTGTACCGGATCCGGTGGCTGACGCTCGTGGTGGCGCTCGCCACCGTGCTGATCGCCCTGGTGTTCGCCGTCTGGTACTCCAGCGACCCGCGGGTGTTCCAGACGCTGGGTCCGCGATCTGCGCTGGAGCGCTACGCCCAGCAGGAGTTCGTCGGCTACTACTCGCAGTCGTCCGAGGCCGGATTCGCCGGACAGGTCTGGACGCACAACGCCTGGATCGCGGCGCAATGCGTCATGTTCGGCATCACCGGGGTGTGGGTGCCGTACGTGGTGTTCGGCAACGCCATGGGCCTCGGGCAGTCGGCCGCGATCATGAACGAGTTCGGGCGGCTCGACCACTTCTTCCTCTACATCGCGCCCCACGGGCAGCTCGAGCTGTACTCGATCTTCCTGGCGGCGGCCGCGGGTCTGATGATCTCCTGGTCGTGGATCTCTCCCGGCGCCCGGACCCGGGCTCGGGCGCTCGCCGAGGACGGTCGCGCGTTCTTCACCGTGGTCGTGGGCGTCGTGATCACCCTGTTGATCTCGGGTGTCATCGAGGGCTTCGTGACGCGCCAGGACTGGCCGTGGGTGATCAAGATCGGGATCGGGACCGTCGCCCTCGCGGCCGTGCTGGCGTACCAGTGGGGCGTGGGCGGGCGCGCCTACCGCGCCGGGCAGACCGGTGATCTCGGCGAGTTCGACGCCGGCGCGCGGCAGATCGTCAGCGCCTAGCCGCGGTCGAGCAACGCGGCCGCGCCTACGTGCGCGCGAAGATCGGCCGCCACGTGAATCCGGCGATCACGCCGCCGACGATCGGCGCCACCAGGAACACCCACAACTGGATGAGGGCGTCCGGCCCGCCGAACACCGCGGTCGCGATCGACCGGGCCGGGTTCAGCGACGAGTTGCTGATCGGGATCATCACCAGGTGCAGCATGGTGAGCGCGAGGCCGATGGCGAGGGGCGCGAATCCCGCCGTGGTGGAGCCGGGCGCGGTCACGCCGAGGATGATCCACACGAAGACCGCGGTCGCGACGACCTCGGCGACGATCACCGAGATCATCGAGTACTGGCCGGGAGAGTGCAGGTCGAAGCCGTTGGAGACGGCGCCGAAGTCCGCCGTGAAGCCGCTCAGCGTGACGACGAGCCAGATGACGAGGGTCGCGAGCAGCCCGCCGAGGATCTGGGCGATGATGTACGGCGCCAGGTCGGCCCAGCGCATGCGCCCGGCGGCGGCGGCGCCGAAGCTGACCGCGGGGTTGAAGTGCCCGCCGGAGATGTGCCCGACCGCGTAGGCGGCGACCAGCACCGCGAGGCCGACGGCGATGGCGACGCCGAGGTATCCGACGTTGGACCCGGCGTAGAGGGCGGTGCCGATGACACCGAAGACGAGGACGAAGGTTCCGAACACCTCGGCGATGAGGCGGCTGACGAGCGGGTACGAAGCGGTTGCATTGGCCATGCCCGCAGGATAGCCCGTGCCCGAAATCCTCTACAGCAGCCCCGCCGCCTTGAGCGCGAGGTAGCGGTCGGCGAGGGCGGGCGGGAGGTCGGCGGGCGCGGCCGTGACCACATCGGCTCCGAGCTGCCGGATGGCGGCGGCGACGCGTGCCGCATCGAGCTGCGCGCGCTCGGCGGCGGCGGCGCGGAAGACCTCGGAACGGTCGCGGCGCTCGCGCGTGGCGGCCCCCACATCCGGGTCGGAGACGGCTGCCACGAGCACCGTATGCTTGCGCGTCAGCTGCGGCAGCACGGCCAGCAGCCCGCGGGCGGCGCCGGGGGTGTCGATCGAGGTGAGCAGCACGACGAGCGCGCGCTGCGAGGTCACCTGGCGGACCAGGCCGGGTACGGTGCTCCAGTCGGACTCGATGAGCTCGGGCTCGATCGGCGCCATGGTGTCGACCATGCGGGCGAGCAGGTCCGCGCCCGTGGCGCCCTGGACCCGTCCGCGCACCCGGCGGTCGTAGATCAGCAGGTCGACCCGGTCTCCTGCGCGGGAGGCGAGCGCGGCGAGCAGCAGCGATGCCTCGAACGCGGTGTCGATGCGCGGCTCGTCGGCGATGCGCGCCGCGGAGGTGCGTCCGGAGTCGACGACCAGCACGACGCGGCGGTCGCGTTCCGGGCGCCAGGTGCGGACCACGAGCTTGACGCCTCCGCTCGCCGGATCCCGGCGCCGTGCGGTCGCGCGCCAGTCCAGCGAGCGCACGTCGTCGCCGCGAACGTATTCGCGCAGCGAGTCGAATTCCGTGCCCTGCCCGCGCACCATGACACTGGTCCGCCCGTCGAGTTCCCGCAGACGCGCGAGCCGGGAGGGCAGGTGCTTGCGCGACGCGAACGGCGGCAGCACGCGGATCGACCCGGCGACCCGGATCGTCGCCTGCCGCGCGGCGATGCGCAGCGGACCGAACGAGCGCACCGTCACGTGCGCCGCGCGACGTTCGCCGCGCCGCACCGGGGTCAGGGTGGTGGTGAACGTCCGCCGCTCTCCGGCGCCCAGATCGATCCGCCGTCGCGGCGGGCGCGCCCCCGCCGACGGCTGCCAGGCGTCGCGCAGGATGCCGTGGACCCCGCGGCGTCCACCGTTCGTCACGAAGAGGTCGGCCGCCACGGATTCGCCGAGGCGCACCCGCGCCGGGACCTCGCGCGCGAAGCGCAGCGCCTGCGGCGACCCCGCGACGATCAGGTCGAACGCCACCAGCACGACGACGACGCCGAGCCAGAGCAGCACGCCCGGCCAGCCCCCGAGCAGCACCGCGGGCACGACGCCCACGGCGAGCAGCGCGGCGAACCACCCCGAGAAGGCCACTTAGATCGGCACCTGCACCTGCTGCATGATCGACCGCAGCACCGCATCCGGGGCAACGCCCTCGAGTTCGGCCTCGGGGCGCAGCTGGATGCGGTGGCGCATCACCGGCACCGCCATGGCCTGCACGTGGTCGGGTGTCACGCCCGCGGATCCGGTGAGCCACGCCCAGGCGCGGGATGCGGCGAGCAGCGCCGTGGCGCCCCGCGGGCTGACGCCCAGCTTCACGGACGGGCTCTGTCGGGTGCCGCGTGCCAGGTCGACCGCGTAACCCAGCACGTCGGGGCTGACAGTGACGGTGGCGACGTCCTTCTGGGCGAGAGCCAGGGTCGCCGCGTCGAGGACCGGGGTGACGCCCGCGGCGGCGAGGTCGCGGGGGTTGAAGCCGTTCGCGTGACGCGTGAGCACCTCGACCTCGCTCTCCCGCTCGGGCAGGTCGAGCACGAGCTTCAGGAGGAACCGGTCGAGCTGCGCCTCGGGCAGCGTGTAGGTGCCCTCGTACTCGATCGGGTTCATGGTCGCCGCGACCAGGAACGGCACCGGCAAGGCGCGGGTGACGCCGTCCGCCGAGACCTGCCGCTCCTCCATCGCCTCGAGGAGGGCCGACTGCGTCTTGGGGGGCGTGCGGTTGATCTCGTCGGCGAGCAGCAGGTTCGTGAACACCGGTCCCTCGCGGAACTCGAACTCGCCCGACTTCGGGTCGTAGACCACCGAGCCGGTGATGTCACCCGGCATCAGGTCGGGTGTGAACTGCACGCGCTTGGTGTCCAGGCTGAGGGTGTGGCTCAGCGTCCGCACGAGCAGGGTCTTGGCCACACCGGGGACGCCCTCGAGCAGCACGTGCCCACCGGCCAGCAGGGCGATGAGCAGCCCGGTGACGGCGCCGTCCTGCCCGACGACGGCCTTGCCGACCTCGGTGCGGACACGCGCGAACGAATCGCGGAGGGAGCTGCTGTCGGTTGCCATGGGGTCCATTCTGTGGGGTGACGGGGTCACGGTCGGGCGCGCTCGGCCGCGTCGGTCTCGAGGCGCAGCAACTGGTCGGAGAGGTGCACGAGCTCGGCGTCGCTGCTCGGGGCGTGATCGATCAGGATGTCGGCCACGGCGGTGCGGTCGCGTCCGGTGAGTGCCGCCACGGCATCCACCACCTCGCCCACCGAGGCGGTACGCGAGAGCCCGCAGGTCGTCGCGAGCCGGGTCACGGTGCCGACGCGGAGCGCGTCCAGGGCGTGCAGCCGCGAGTTGCTGCGCTCGTAGAGCCGCGCCCGGCCCTCCATGGTCTCGCTCGCGCGCACCACCACGGGAAGGTTCTCGACGACGAGCGGCCCGACCCGCCGGATGCGCCAGAGGACGGCGCCGAGGGCCGCGAGCAGCAGCATGATCGCCGCCGGGGTCACCCAGGCCGGCGTGAGGTCAGCGATCGACTGCGGCGCCTGATCGCTCAGATCGTCGACGGTGGGGATGTACCAGACCAGGGTGTCGTGGGCACCGAGCAGATTGAGCGCGAGAGCGGCGTTGCCGGCCTTGGTGATCTCGCCGTTCATGAGCACCTCGGTGAGGCCGAGGAGCGTGATCGTCGCACCGGCCCGCTCGACCTGCACCATGCCGTACCGGTCGTCGTCGGCGAGGCAGCCGACCGCGTCGACGTCGTCCACGATGCGGTAGGCCGAGCCGGCGGCGTCCACCGAGCCGGCCTTCTCGACCGCGCCGAGATCGCAGTCGGCGTCGAACTCGCCGTCGCTCGCGCCCGCCTGCGCGACCCCGGGCGCCAGATCCTCGAGCTCGAGGAATGTCGGGTCGAGCACCACCAGGTCTCCGCCCGCCAGCAGCAACCGGTCGTGCTGGTCGGCGTCGAGCAGCAGGTCGATGTCCCAGAGCAGCACCGTCGCATCATGGGAACGCCCCTCGAGGGCGTCTTCGGTCTCGGCGAGGCTCCCCGTCTCGATCACGTCGACGCCCTGCTGGCGCAGCACCTCTGCCACAGCCATCGCGCCCTGGGGCGCCGGGTTGTCGGCGGCGAGCGGGATGCCCGCCACGGCTCGTCCCCTGAGCACCAGCAGCAGGACCACCACTGCGAGCACCACGACGCCGATCACGACCCAGAACGCCGCGCGACGAGCGGCGCGCCCCACGGTCGGGGTGAGGGATTCCTGCGCCGGGTCCTCCTGCCGTATCCGCAGCTCGGAGCTCATGCGCGCACCCCCGAGCTTGCGGCATCCGCGTCGGCTCCGGCGGCCGGCCGGGCGGTGCGCAGCCGCTGCTCGAGCGCGACCATCGACGTCCACTGCTCCGGGGTGCCCTCGCGGTCGAGGTAACGCACGCCGTCGAAGTCGAGCGCCGCCGCGGACAGCGCGTCCGCGTCGGCCGGGAACACGATCGCCGCGCGCCGGGCGAACTCGCGTGCGGTCGTGCCGGGGAACGTGGCGACCAGGGTGCGTTCGGCGAGGCCGCGGGCGAGCGAGCGGAACAGCTCCGCGATCGCCGTCGTGTAGTCGCCGGCCGCCGCGGCGCGTTCGGCCGCCCGCCGCATGCTCGCCGCATCCCGAGCGTCGTCCTCGCCGAAGAGGGCGCCGGTCACCGCGCTGCGCCGGTTGAGACGCGGCAGTCCGTACAGCAGGAACGCGATGAGCAGGATGATCGCGATCGGCAGGATCACCGCCAGCAGCCAGAGCGGCGCGTCCGTCTGAGGTCCCGCGCCCTGGGCGCCCGAGAGCCAGTCGAGCAGGTCGCCCAGCCATTCCAGGACCTGTTGCGCGAGCCGGTCGAGGAAGGTCGGCTGCGCCGCCTGGTACTCGGGTTTGCTGAGCTCCTCCACCAGCCAGTCGTGCGCCTGGGGCGCATCGGGGTCGACCGGGACGTCGAAGGGGACGGGCAGCAGCATCAGGATGCGGCGGGCGCGGGAGCCTGCGCGTGCGGCAGGTACGGGTCCGGCACCTCGGCGCCGGTCTCGCGCGCCTCCACGAAGCGCAGCAACTCGAGGTCGAGTCCCTCCTTGCGCATCCTCAGGTCGAGGTAGAGCAGCGAGCTGGTCGCGGACTGCAGCACCAGTCCGACGGCGGTCACGACGGCGACGATCGCCGAGCTCACGATGCCGCCGATGATGATCGGCGCGATCGCCGTCGACGGGTCGGCCGTGCTGCCGCCGGTCGGGATCAGCACCGACATCCCCAGCGAGAGGATCAGCGAGATCGGGAAGGTGACGACGTTGGTCGCGAACGAGATCATGACGGCGACCAGCAGCTGGATGCCGAGGGTGCGCCAGAAATACCCGCGCGTCAGCGTCCAGGAGCGGGCGATCGCGGCACGGATCGGCAGCCGCTCGAGGACGATCGCCGCCGGCACGAACGCGAGCTTGGTGCCGAGCCACAGCGCGATGGCGAGGGCCACCCCGTAGCCGAGCAGGATGACGCCGAACGTCGCGAACATCACCCCCATGATGTCGCCCGGGTTCGTCGTGCTCGAGCGGATCGACCCGGCCGAGACCGCGAACGTGACCCCGATGATGATGCCGAAGAAGATGGCGATCCCGACCGCGGCCACCAGGATCAGCAGCAGCGTGTAGCCGACGACGGCGCCGAGGCGCCCGCGCGCGCGGTCCCAGAGCTGGCGCAGGGTCAGCTTCTCGCCGACGGTCCCCCGCGCGACCTCGGTGACGATGAGGGCCTGCAGCACGCCGGTCGCCACGACGACGGCGCCGCCGCCGAGCAGGAGCACCAGGAGCGAGACCACCAGGCTCCCGGCGGCGAGAGCGTCGGCGTCCGCGTCGTTCGCGGCGAACCCGATGCGGCTGAGGGCGCCGATGTAGGCGGCGAGCCCGCCCGCCGTGACGATCGTCAGGACCACCGACAGGATGAGCGCGGGTCCGAGCGTCGCGCGCGGGTTGCGGCGCATCACCTGGAACGACGCCCCCAGGATCGGCCCGAGCGTGAGCGGGCGCAACGGGATCAGGCCGGGCTTCGGCGGCGGGGTCCAGCCGTGCGGCACGGCCGGCGCCGGCTGACCCGAGTACACGGGCGGCGGTCCGGCGACGCTCGCCGGGGGAGGAGCCGGCGCGTTCGGCGCCTGCCAGGTCTCGTTGTCGCTCACGACTCACTCCGAATCAAAGGCGGGCGCATCTCACGTTCATGTTTTCACACTCGACTACTCTTGAGAACGATGAACGCGCGCATCCTGGTTGTCGACGATGACACCGCCATCTCCGAGATGATCGGCATCGTGCTCAAGGCCGAGGGCTTCGAGCCGCAGTTCGCCGGCGACGGTGCCGACGCCATCGAGCTCTTCAAGGTGATGAAGCCCGACCTCGTCCTCCTCGACCTCATGCTGCCCGGCATCGACGGCATCCAGGTGTGCGCCGCGATCCGCGCCGAGAGCGGCGTCCCGATCATCATGCTCACCGCGAAGGGCGAGACCTCGGATGTGGTGAAGGGCCTCGAGAGCGGCGCGGACGACTACGTGGTGAAGCCCTTCAACCCGAAGGAGCTGGTCGCGCGCATCAAGACGCGCCTGCGTCCCGTTCTCCCCGAGAGCGCCGACACCGTCGGGATCGGCGACCTGCTCATCGACGTGCAGGGGCACGAGGTGCGCCGCGGAAGCGAGCGGATCAACCTGACGCCGCTCGAGTTCCAGCTGCTGCTGGCGCTCGCGGTCAAGCCGCAGCAGGTCTTCACCCGCGAGATGCTCCTCGAGCAGGTCTGGGGATATCACTACAAGGCCGATACCCGGCTGGTGAACGTGCACGTGCAGCGCCTGCGGGCCAAGGTCGAGCACGACCCCGACAACCCGCGCATCGTGATGACCGTTCGCGGCGTCGGGTATCGCGCAGGCGCCGTCACCTAGGAGTCCCGTGCGGCGCTACGACTGGCGGGCGGCGCTGGACCGGCTGCGCCGGCTCTGGCGGGGTTCGCTGCGGTTGCGCACGGTCGCGATCACGGTGCTGCTCTCCGCGCTCGCGGTGACCGTCATCGGCGCCTACATCTCCACCAGCGTGCGCAGCAACCTCTTCGAGTCGCGCAAGGACCAGGTGGTGGCCGAGGCGGGGCGTGCAGCGATCAGCGCGCAGTCCGTCTTCACCACCGCGGGCGAGGCGAGCGAGGCGCAGGACCTGGAGAGCGTGCTCGACGCGGCGGCCGAGGCGATCCGCACGTCGGTCTCGACGGCCCCGCTGGTGGCGATCCTGCGGGCGCCGGGCCAGGAGGGGCAGGCGCCCTTCCTCGACAAGGCCAGCGACACGTTCGAGCAGGACATGGCATCCCCCCAGCTGCGGGAAGCGGTGCTCGCCGGCGACGGCGACAGCGTGTCGTGGCAGTCCCTCTCCATCGTGGACTCCGCGGGCGTGAGCGTCCCCGCGGTGATCACCGGATCGCTGCTCAGCGTGCAGGCGCAGGACTACCAGCTGTACCTGGTCTACGACCTCTCCGACGTGCAGGACACCCTCGATTTCGTGCAGCGCACTCTGGTGCTCGGCGGAATGGCGCTGGTGCTGCTCATCGGCGCCGTCGCCTACCTTGTGGTGCGGCTGGTGGTCGGCCCGGTGCGCGTCGCCGCGGAGACCAGCGAGAAGCTCGCCGCCGGGCAGCTCGAGGAGCGCCTCCCCGAGAAGGGCGACGACGAGCTCGCGACCCTGGCGCGCTCGTTCAACCGCATGGCCGACAGCCTGCAGCGCCAGATCCGGCAGCTCGCCGACCTCTCGCGCGTGCAGCAGCGATTCGTCAGCGACGTCTCGCACGAGCTGCGCACCCCGCTCACGACGATCCGCCTCGCGGGCGAGGTGCTCTACGACCAGCGCACGACGTTCCCGCCGGCAACGGCCCGCACTGCCGAGCTGCTGCACACGCAGACCGAGCGCTTCGAGCTGCTGCTCGCCGACCTGCTCGAGATGAGCCGCTACGACGCCGGCGCCGTCCAGCTCGAGGTGGAGCCGACCAACCTCGTCCGCCTCGTCGAGGACGCGATCGAGGCGGTGATGCCGCTCGCGAAGGAGAAGGACACCGAGGTCCGCCTGGTGGCACCGGGTGGCTATTTCGAGGCGGAGGTCGACGCGCGGCGCATCCGCCGCATCCTGCAGAACCTGCTCGGCAACGCCATCGACCACGGCGAGAGCCGCCCGATCGTCGTCTACGTCGACAGCAACGCGGATGCGGTGGCGATCGCCGTGCGCGACTTCGGCGTCGGGCTCCCGGCCGCCGACATGGCGCGGGTGTTCGACCGGTTCTGGCGCGCCGACCCGTCGCGGCAGCGGTCGACGGGCGGAACCGGCCTCGGCCTCGCGATCTCGCAGGAGGACGCGATCGTCCACGGCGGCGAGCTGGACGTCTGGTCCGAGCCGGGACGCGGCAGCTGCTTCCGCCTCACCATCCCGCGGCACAGCGGCGGGCTGCTCGGCGCCTCGCCGCTCGACCTGCCGCCCGAGGATGGGCTCGACCTGCAGGAGATCGCGGTGGTGAAGGCGCCCAAGGCCGTTGCGCCCAAGCCTCGCGCGAAGAAGAAGGCGAGCTCATGAGGCGCCGGATGGCGGGGCCGGCCCTGCTGCTGCTGGCCGTGCTGCTGGGCGGTTGCGTCGGCATCCCGACCGGCGGCGGCGTGACGACCGACGAGATCGATACCGGCGGCACCGACGAGAGCCTGGCCTCCCTGCCGCCCGGCCCGGCCGTCGACGCCTCGCCCGCCGACATCATCTCGGGGTTCATCCGCGCGGGCCGCGGGCCGCAGAAGAACTACGAGGTGGCGCGCGAGTACCTCACCGACGACTTCCGTCTGACCTGGATCCCCGGCGCCAGCACCCTGATCAGCGCGACCCCGATCTCGCCGGTCTCCCTCGCCGACAACACCTGGAACGTCTCCGTCACCACCTCGGCGAGCGTCGACGCCGACGGGCACTACGCCGTGTCGGCCGACGCGGTCGACCTGCCGTTCGGACTGGTGCAGAACGCCGACGGGCAGTGGCGCATCTCCTCCGCTCCCGACGGAACCCTGTTGCCGCCGAACCGGTTCACCGACATCTTCAAGTCCTACGACCTCTACTTCTTCGACCCGACCTTCGACTTCCTCGTGCCGGACCGCCGCTGGTTCCCGAGCGGGTCGAACGTCCCCCGCCGGGTCGTGAGTCAGTTGCTGCTCGGGCCGTCGGCCTGGCAGGGGCCGGGCGTGCTGTTCTCGGCGTTCCCTACGGGCACCGAGCTGGACAAGCCCGACCCGGCGATCAGGGAGGGAGTTGCCACCATCGCGCTCAGCTCGGAGGTCCAGGCCGCCGACGCTTCGACCAAGCGCCGGATGCAGGAGCAGCTGATGGCGTCTCTCGGATCGATCAGTTCGGTCCGTGAGGTCACGATCCTGTCGGCCGGCTTCACCCTGCCCATCCCGGCCGGCGGTTCCGCGGCCGACGATCGTTACCTGGTCGGGAACGAGCCGGTCGGCGGACTGGACGGACGCGTGGGCATCGTCGCGGACTCCGGCATCACCGCTCTGAGTGCCATCGGCCGGAAAGCGGATCCGCTCGGCGTCGTCGCGGCATCCCTCGCCCGCCAGCGGACGGCGATGGCCGTGAAAGCCGGCGACGGCACCATCCAGCTGGTCGGCGACGGCGACCCGATCGTTCTCGACTCGCGCGGCGGCCTGCTCGCACCGTCACTCGACCCGAGCGGCTTCACCTGGACGGTGCCCCGCTCGTCGCCGGGCGAGCTCTGGGCGGTCGGGTCCGACGGCACGCCGTATCCCGTACCGGGTCTGCCTACCGACGGCGAGATCGTTTCGTTCGAGGTGTCCCGCGACGGCGCGCGTGTGCTGGCCGCCCTCGACACCGCGAGCGGGCCTCGCCTCATCGTGGCCGGGGTCGTGCGCAACGCCGACGACGTGCCGGTCAACCTGACGTCGGAGGTCGTCGAGTTGCCGGTCGGTGACGCGCCGCTCACCGACGTCGCCTGGGTCGACGGTGTGACGGTCGTCGCACTCTCGGGCAGCGGCGACACGGCGACCGTCGACGCGTTCATCATCGGCGGGCAGAGCGTCTCACTCGGGTCGCCGCTCGACGGCGTGGCGATCGTCGGCGGCAATGGGCTCGAGGGAACCCGCGTGCTCGATGCCGACGGTGAGATCCTGCGACCCGGCGGTGGCGCCAGCTGGCAGGAGACCGGGCTCGTCGCCTCCTTCCTCGCGACGCAGCAGTAGGGGTTCTGCACGGGCTCAGTTCCTCGGGCCCGGCGCGTCCGACCTCGTCCGATGCTCGTGGGGTGCGCGGGATGCTGGAGGCGGCGTGGCTGGATGCGGTCGCGGTGCTGCTTCCGGTCGAGTGCGCGGGGTGCGGGGCGTGGGATCGGGGGGTGTGCGCCTCCTGCCGCGCGGCGCTCGAACCCGGGGTCACGGCACGGGAGCTCGGAGGTGGGCTGTGCGTGTGGGCAGGGGTTCGGTACGAGGGGGTCGCGCGCTCCGTGATGCTCGTGCTGAAAGCGCAGCAACGGGTGGATGCGGCGGCGGCGCTGGCGCCGGCGCTCGCGGGGGCGGTGCGCGCCGCGCTGCGCGAGGGGGACGCCACGGGCGGGGTGGATGCGGTGGCGGTTCCCGGCACGCGGGCGGCGTACCGGCGGCGGGGCTACGACCCGGTGCGGCTGCTGATGTCCCGCGCCGGCATCGCGCAGCGACGCGTGTTCGCGACGGCGCGTCCGCACCGGTCGCAGAAGCAGCTGGACGTGGATGAACGCGATCGCAACCTGCGCGGCACCTTCCGGCTGCAGCGTTCGGTGGCCGGCCGCCGCATCCTGCTCATCGACGATGTCGTGACGACCGGCGCCACCCTGCGGGAGGCAGCGCGGGTGCTGCGCGAGGGCGGTGCCGAGGTGCTCGGAGCCGCCGTCGTGGCCTCGACCGAGCGCAGAGACCGACTCTGGGTACCTGCACAGTTACCCGTCCGTGACTTCCCGGGTGGCGAGGACTAGCGTGGCCCTCACAGGCGTCGGAACCGCCTTCACCCGGAACGCGGCGGCGCCGAATGAAGGGGAGGGCGTGCCATGGACATCACGATCACCGGTCGCGGAGTGGGGATCCCGGACCGGTTCGAGGATTACGCCACCGAGAAGGCCGAGAAGGTCGGCCAGCTCGCCGAGAAGGCCCTCGCGCTCGAGATCAAGCTCGTCCGTCACCATGAGACGAACGGCAGCTCGGGTGATGATCGTGTGGAACTCACGCTGATCGGTCCGGGACCGGTCGTCCGCGCCGAGGCGGGCGCCGCCGACAAGTACGCCGCCTTCGACATTTCCAGCACAGTGGGATCCGAAGCTTGGAATTCACGTGACTTGAAGTCGCGGC
>JADMIO011297993.1_pt1 | contig 69130 bp, 79 predicted proteins | sample 8958161 | NCBI WGS metagenome assembly JADMIO01 (sample SAMN16585339, study PRJNA669376) | soil metagenome | isolation source: Crop rotation soil | place: USA: Cullars Rotation, Alabama | collected 2011 | reverse complement strand
CGCGACAACTTGTCCACGTGGAATTCTAAGCTTAGGATCCCAATGTGCTGGAAAGGACGGCACCTACATGGTGCGGAAGGATTCGCCGCTGAAGGAGGTGGACGACGTCGACAAGCCCGGCATCAAGATCGCGGTCGGCTTGGGGTCGGCCTATGACCTCTACCTGACGCGCACGATCAAGAACGCCACGCTCGTTCGCGCCAAGGTCGGGGGCGGCAAGGCGATGATCGAGCTCTGGCTCAACGACAAGCTCGATGCGGCCGCCGGCGTACGCCAGCAGCTCGAAGCCTATGCCAAGGATCATGCCGATGTGCGGATCATGAGCGGAGCCTTCCAGGAGATCAGGCAGGCGATGGGTACGCCGAAGGGCCGCACCGCGGGCGCGGCGTATCTGGCGAAGTTCGTCGAGGAAATGAAGGCTTCGGGCTTTGTCGCCGACGCGCTGAAGCGCAGCGGCCAGGTGGCGAAGGTGCCTCCCGCCGCGATGTGATGCAACCGAACGAGGGGATGCGCGTTGTCTCGCGGGTAAGGGTATCCCGGGAGATCGACATGCGCTGTCCGCTCGTCACCGCCGCGATCCTGATCGCCTTCGGGCTCGCCGCAGCCTCCGCCCAGGACGACAAATCGGCGTCGCCCGAGGCCTCCAAGGCGCCACCGACATCAAGCGAGCAGCAGAAGGGCGAACAGGCGGTCGGCTCGAAGTCCGGCCAGAACGGCAAGGAGGAGCCTGGCTCCCATGGTCCGACGCAGCAGGACACCAAGGCCGAGCCGGTGTTCGTCAACGGCGCGCTGAATGTGCCCGGCGCGCCGGCCGACAGCCAGACCGTGCCGGCGAAATTCTCCCCGCGCAACGATGCGCTCGACCACATGCCGATCATGGCGATGGCGTCGCTGGCGCTGACCGACGAGCAGAAGAGGACGATCGCCGCGGGCGTCAAGCTGGCGAATCGGCCGGTGCAGTCGACGGTGGCGAAGCCCGCCGAGGAATTGCCGTGGACCGTGACGGTGCACGATCTCGGGGTGTCGGCAAACGACAAGGCGCTGGCCGGGATGGGCTACGTGCGGACGCAGGATCGCATCCTGCTGGTCGATGCGCCGAACCGCATCGTCATCGGCGAAATCAAGAACTGACGCGCCGTCACGCGCACGACGGATGACCATGACGCGCCGCCGGGTGGATCATCCGGCGGCGCGTCACGCTTCATTCGGTCGTGTCTCAGTTTGAATTGCCGCTTCCGGCCATGCGGGCTATGGCCCTGTTCAGGGAGCCGATGATGGAAGCCAGCGTCAGAACGTTGTTCGAACGATACGAAAGCCTGTTCAATCAAGCTCTCGGGGGCAATGTGGACATGGACGAGGTCGCATCGCTCTATGCCTCCGAGTTCATCGGCGCCGCCCCCGCCGGAGTGATGACCGGAAAGAACGACGAACAGTTCAAGCAGGTCATGGCGCAAGGCTATGCGCGCTATCGGGAGATCGGGACGAAGGACATGCGGATCCGCAATGTCCGCCTCTCTCTTATGGATGACCAACATTGCGTGGCTCATGTCGCCTGGACGGCGACCTATGCCCGCAAGGATCAACCAGACGTGGCGATCGATTTCGATGTTCACTACTTCGTCCAGAAGCTGAACGGGGAGCCGAAGGTTTTCGGCTGGGTGTCAGGCGACGAGCAGGCGCTTCTCAGAAAGCACGGCATCGCCTGAAATCGCCTCAAGGCTCGCGGCCTTCCATTTCCCCTTGACTTGTTCTCGTTTTGTTCTATACTGACCCTTCCGCGATCGCAACGGGCTGATCCCGCTCTAAGCCAGGGCGTGAAGACCCGCCGCTGTGTCGCCGGTTTGCGTGGAAGGAAGAGATTGAGACATGGCCGAACCCGCCGCTGCGCTCGTACCCGCGGACAAGCTGGAACGCGAGATTGAAGAAGCCATCAGCATCTGCGGTGGCGATGTCATGAAGGCGCTTCGCGTCACGCTGATCGCCAATGCGTTTCTCGAAACGCAGATCGAACATTTGTCGGCTGAGGTGTCGCGCGGCTTCACGCGGCGCAAGAGGAGTTGACCGATGCTGGGATTGTTAGCCGTGGCCTGCGTGCTGTCCGGATTGCTGGGGCTTGCCGCCCTTGTCATGCAGGAGCCGTAGATGCCCGTCACCTATTACGTTGCCCTGCCGTTCGTGAAAACCGAAGACGGCAGCGCGCCGGGACAGGCGCAGGAATGTCAGAGCGCGCCGGAGGCCAACCGCAAAGCGGAAGTCATGTCACGCGATCCCGCCAATGCGGGCGCGCTATCGTTCATGCGCTCCGGCGATCCGAGCCTGGGGAGTTTTGCCGACGCCGCGATTTTGAAGAAGTTCGGCGAGGTGCCGGAGAACCTGGATGAACTTTGATGCAAGGCCCTTCACGCTCAAGGTCAGAAGGGTTTCGTGGTGTCTGAGACCCTTGCCGCCCTTCACCAGTCCGAGCGGCCGAACAATGCGATAGGAGCCATCACTCATCCGAGCGAGCTCGGAGCCCTTGAAGTAGCTTTTCATCTTCGCAGCATGCATCGCCGGGTGATTCCGTCAATTGCCGGCACATCCTCATCAACAACCGCCCGAAGATGGGTCGTCGCGTGGGAAGCCACGCCAGAGGCCCGGTGTCACAGCCGGGCCTTTTGCTTGCGCATCGCCGGATGACCGGCGCGGCAGGCGCGAATCGAATGACCGATATTTAATGTGCGAATGACGGCGGGGGGTGAAACATCCGGCGCCGTTCGCGCTTGGCTCCAAAGGGGCGGCTGCTCTCACATGGAGGAAACCATGAAAAGCAGTATCCGTCTGGCGGCCGTCGTCGTCGCACTTCTGTCCGGGTTGTCGGTCGCCGCGGCGGCCGGAAACGGCGCATCCAAGACCGGCGCCAACCAGAGCTCGGCGGTGACGATGCCGACCGACACGCTGGTGCTCAGCCAGAAGCAGCAGAAAACGGCGTGGCAGGACATCAGCACGCTGGCTGCCAAGGAGGCGGCGCCGAAGGGCTTCACCGCCGTGGTCGGCGCGATGGTGCCGAGCAAGCTCGACACGCATCCGGTGCCGGTCAGCACCGCCAACAAGGTGCCGGCGCTGCGGCCGTTCCAGTACGCGCTGCTCGACAGCAACAAGCTCTTGATCGTCAATCCGAACGACAAGAAGATCGCCGACATCATTACGCAGTGATGCGGCGAGACGAATCCGGCGCGGTCCGCCGCGCCGGATCGACGCAGGCTGCTATCGCGGTCTTCTATCGAGGTCTTGGCTTCCAGCCGCCGTGCATGCCGGGCTTGCCGGTGGTCGAGCGCGGCGCGGCCGACGATCCGGGTCGGTAGGGCTTGCTCTCTCGTCCCGGGCCCATCTCGTCGAGGGTGGGCTTGCGTGGGCCTTCGCGCTTGCCGCCCTTCGCGCCGGGGCGATGCGGCACGACCTCGTGATAGGTGGCGATGCCCATCTCGTCGAGATGCGGCTTGTGCGGGCGTGACACGTCCTTGCCCTTGACCGGCAGCCTGACGACTTTCGCGGTCGGGTCGTCGACCACCGCGAGCTCGGTGGCGCGCAGGCGCTTGAGCTCGTCGCGGAGTCGCGCCGCCTCTTCGAAGTTGAGATCGGCCGCGGCGGCGCGCATCCGCGCTTCGAGATCGGCCAGCACCGCGCCGAAATTGTGGCCGATGGTGGCGGCGTCCTCGAACTCGCCGGCTTCGCCCGCGCCAGTCGAAACCAGCACGTGGTCGCGCTCGTAGGCGCTGGCCATGATGTCGCCGATGGATTTCTTGATGCTCTCCGGCGTGATGTTGTTGGCCGCGTTATAGGCGCGCTGCTTCTCGCGGCGGCGCTCGGTCTCTTCCATCGCGCGCTGCATCGAGCCGGTGATCTGATCGGCGTAGAGGATGACGCGGCCTTCGATGTTGCGCGCGGCGCGCCCGATGGTCTGGATCAGCGAGGTCTCGCTGCGCAGGAAGCCTTCCTTGTCGGCGTCGAGGATGGCGACCAGCGCGCATTCGGGAATGTCGAGGCCCTCGCGCAAGAGGTTGATGCCGACCAGCGCGTCGAACGCGCCGAGGCGAAGATCGCGGATGATCTCGATCCGCTCCAGGGTGTCGATGTCGGAGTGCATGTAGCGGACGCGGATGCCCTGCTCATGCAGGTATTCGGTGAGGTCTTCGGCCATGCGCTTCGTGAGCACGGTGATGAGCGAGCGGTAGCCCCGGCGCGCGGTCTCGCGCACCTCGCCGACCAGATCGTCGACCTGGGTGCGGGCCGGCCGCACGTCAACCGGTGGGTCGATCAGCCCGGTCGGGCGGATCACCTGCTCGGCGAAAACGCCGCCGCTTTCGTTCAGCTCCCACGGTCCCGGCGTGGCCGAGACGCCGACCGTCTGCGGCCGCATCGCGTCCCATTCCTCGAAGCGCAGCGGCCGGTTGTCCATGCAGGACGGCAGCCGGAAGCCGTACTCGGCCAAGGTGGCCTTGCGGCGGAAGTCGCCGCGGTACATGCCGCCGATCTGCGGCACGGTGACGTGACTCTCGTCAACGAAGACAAGCGCGTTGTCGGGCACATATTCAAAGAGGGTGGGCGGTGGCTCGCCGGGCTTTCGCCCGGTGAGATAGCGCGAATAGTTCTCGATGCCGGCGCAGGCGCCGGTCGCTTCCATCATTTCGAGGTCGAACAGAGTGCGTTGCTCAAGGCGCTGCGCTTCGAGCAGCCGGCCGGAGTTGTGCAATTCGTCGAGCCGCCATTTCAGCTCGGCCTTGATGCTCGACATCGCCTGGATCAGGGTCGGCCGCGGCGTGACGTAGTGGGAGTTGGCGTAGATCTTCACGAACTCCAGCTCGTCGGTTTTGTGGCCGGTGAGCGGATCGAACTCGTGGATCGATTCGACCTCGTCGCCGAACAGATTCACCCGCCAGGCGCGGTCCTCGTAGTGCGCCGGGAAGATGTCGACCACGTCGCCCCGAATCCGGAACGTGCCGCGGGAAAAATCCGCCGAGGTGCGCTTGTATTGCGTCGCGACGAGATCGGCGATCAGCCGGCGCTGGTCGATCTTCTCGCCCTTCTTGACGGTGAAGGTCATCGCCGAATAGGTCTCGACCGAGCCGATACCGTAGATGCAGGACACCGAAGCAACGATGATGACGTCGTCGCGTTCGAGCAGCGCGCGCGTCGCCGAATGACGCATGCGGTCGATCTGTTCGTTGATCGAGGAATCCTTCTCGATGTAGGTGTCGGTGCGCGGGATGTAGGCTTCCGGCTGGTAGTAGTCGTAGTAGGAGACGAAATACTCGACCGCGTTGTCGGGGAAGAAGCTCTTGAACTCGCCGTAGAGTTGCGCCGCCAGCGTCTTGTTCGGCGCGAGGATGAGCGCCGGGCGCTGCGTCGCCTCGATCACCTTCGCCATGGTGAAGGTCTTGCCCGAGCCGGTGACGCCGAGAAGTACCTGCGTGCGGTCATGGCGGGTCGCGCCTTCGACCAGGTCCTTGATCGCGGTCGGCTGGTCGCCCTTCGGCGTCAGCTCCGATTTCAGCTCGAGGCGGACGCCGCCCTCGGACTTCTCCGGCCGGGGCGGACGATGCGGCGTCCAGACCGCGGTGCCGCCGCTCGCGGCGAACTCCGGGCGGCCCTCGCGCAACAGCTTGTCGAGCGCCTCCATGCTGGCGGTGACGCCGAGCGTGATCGGCTGCGGCGACGGGCGGTGCATCACGCGCTTCTCGCGGCGCGGCTCGGAAATATCGGAAATCTCGTCGCGCAGGACCGGAGCGTCATCCTGCGTGCCGATCAGCGTCTTGTTCGGATCGGTGGCGCCGTAACCGAGCGCGCTGGCGAGCTCGGCGTTGATGTCGAGCGCACCGCCGGGGTTGGCGGATCGTGACAGCTCAGGCCCGAGCAGCGGCCCGCGCGCCACATAGCCGCGCTGCGGCGCCTCGTCGAAGCCGCCCTTCGGCGTCGACTTCCGCGCGGTGTGTTCGTTCCGCCGGTCGGCGCGGCGCTCGAACGAATTGTCCGGCGGCGGCTTGAGGCCGGTGCCCGAGCCCATCCCGGCGGTGCCCTTGGCGATGCCGGGGTTGAGCAGGCGCTCGAGCGCGGGATCGGTCGGCGCGCTGTCCGGCCGATGCGCCTTGGAGCGCGTCGGGCGCGCGGGGTCCTTGGGGGATTTCGCCATTGCCGCAAATATGGGTGGAGTCGCGGGGCGAGGGAAGGGCCGCGGCCCCGGGCTGAATGAACGAGACCGCGGAATTATGATAGTCGTAGCCGGCGACGGGAGGACCAGATGAAACTCGGCCTGCTGGCGGCAAGCATAGGACTGGCTTCACTCATGCCGCAGCAGATTCAGGCCGCTGAGATCAAGGTCTTCTCCAGCTCGGCGGCGCGCGGGGTTTATGAGACGCTCGCGCCGGAGTTCGAGCGCAGCACCGGCCACAAGCTCGTCACCACGTTCGCCCTGCCGCCGGCGCTGGTGAAGCGGATGGACGACGGCGAGCCGTTCGACGTCATCATCCTGTCTTACGACGTCGCCGGCCTGATCAAGCAGGGCAAGCTCGTGGCTGACACGCGGACGCCGCTCGGCCGGGTCAGTGTCGGCATCGCCGTGCATCGGGGGGCGCCGAAGCCCGATTTCAGCACGGTCGATGCCTTCAAGCACTCGCTGCTCGGCGCCAAGGCCATCGCCACCTCCGGCGAGGGCAGCAGCGGGCGCTATGTTGCCTCGCTGATCGAACGGCTGGGGATCGCCGAGCAGGTCAAGCCGAAAATCCGCTCGGGTGGTCCGGGGGCGTCGGCGATCATGGTTTCGCGCGGCGAGGTGGACTTCGTAGTGTCAGGGCTGCCGCCGCTGATCGGCACGCCCGACATCGAATGGCTCGGCTATCTGCCCGACGAGATCCAGAGCTGGCTGCTGTTCTCGGGCGGCGTCAACGTCAACGCCCGGGAGCCCGAGGGCGGCCGCGCGTTGTTGAGATTCCTGGCAAGCCCGGCGGCGATGGCGGTGTTCAAGGCCAACGGCCTGGAACCGCCGTAGCATCGCCGGGTTACCCTCTTACTTTTCGCGGAAGATTGGATATGTAAGGGCCGCCGCATGGCGCCGTTCGATGGCGCACCCTCCCGCGGCGTCACATCGGAGATGCAATTGGGTTTCAAATATCCTGATCTCAAGGAACGGCAGCAGGCGGCGAACGCGGCCAAGAGCGCGTTGCTGGCGAAATTTCGCGCGGCCTCCCAGGACCCCGCCATCGAAGAGCAGCGGGCGAAGCGTGTCGCGATCCACGAGGCCCGCCTGGTCCGGATGGCCGAGCGCGAAGCCGCCAAGAAGGCGCGCGAGGCCGAGCTTGCCGCCCAGGCTGCGCGCGAAGCCGAGCTTGCCGCCCAGGCTGCGCGCGAAGCCGAAGAGCTGAAGGCGCGCCGCGCCGCCGAGGAGGCCGATCTCGCGGCCATGATCGAGGCCGAGAAAAAAGCGGAGCGGGACGCGCGCTACGCCGCGCGCAAGGCTGCCAAGAAGCAGCGGCGGCGGGGCTACTGACCGCCAAGGCATTCGCGCCCGTGCAGAATCAGAGTTCGTCATGGCCGGGCTTGTCCCGGCCATCCTGATTCTCATGGCAACGCGGTGCGCCAGGAATCGGGATGCCCGCGACAAGCGCGGGCATGACGTGGAGAGGGCGGTTGATCTGATCCGAAAAAACCGGTTCCTGCACCGGATCAAGTCCGGGGCAGGCAATTTCGGGTTCCTGGTCTAATGGCGGGTCGACGGAGTTTCCCGCTCGACGGTCAGCGCCTCGGAAAACGGAAACTCCAGCACCACCTCACCCTTTTGATCGGTGACGACGAGGGCGGCCGCCAACAGGTTGGGATGGTCGCCCTCATCCTCCAGGATTTCCTCGATCATCGCCTTGGCAACCTCCCAGGCGTGATCGGCGTCGCGAAGTTCCTCGCCCTCGACATCGGGAATGGTGTCGTCGCCGATGCGGGTGTTGAAGAAAAAGCGCGGCATGGCGGGCCCTTTGGATGCGGATTCCGCAGAATCCGCTTCGATGTGAACTGGTGATCGGCGGCAACTCCGTCAAGGCAATGTCCTTAAAGGCGATGTCCGTCAAGGTAATGCCATCATCTCCCTGACCATGCAGCGCGGAATACGGCGACCAGCGGCATTTGGCCCCGATCCCGCGTGCCCGGATCGAGGCTGGCAGGCTATGGCTCGGCCAGCGGATTGGGTACACTTTCGGCCAATCTGAAAAATGTGAAATCGGAGAGAAACGCTATGAAACGAATTGCAATGATCGTGGGTGCGGCCGTGTCGCTGGCGCTTGCTACGCCGGCGCTGGCGCAGAGCCCGATCGTCCTCAAGTTCAGCCACGTGGTGGCCCCCAATACGCCGAAGGGCAAAGGCTCGCTGAAGTTCCAGGAACTCGCCGAGAAGTACACCAACGGCAAGGTCAAGGTTGAGGTCTATCCGAACTCGCAGCTCTACAAGGACAATGAAGAGCTGCAGGCGCTCCAGCTCGGCTCGGTGCAGATGCTGGCGCCGTCGCTCGCCAAGTTCGGGCCGCTCGGCGTCAAGGAATTCGAGGTGTTCGACCTGCCGTATATCCTGCCGGACAAGGCGGCGCTGGTGAAGGTCACCCACGGCGCGCTCGGCAAGAAGCTGCTCGGCCTGCTGCAGCCGAAGGGCATCGTCGGCCTGGCCTACTGGGACAACGGCTTCAAGGACATGAGCGCCAACAAGAAGCTGCTGGTGCCGGCAGACTTCCGCGGCCTGAAGATGCGCATCCAGTCGTCGAAGGTGCTGGAGGCGCAGATGCGCGCGCTCGGCGCCATCCCGCAGGTGATGGCATTCTCCGAGGTCTATCAGGCGCTGGCGACCGGCGTGGTCGACGGCACCGAGAACCCGCCGTCCAACGAATACACCCAGAAGATGCATGAGGTGCAGAAGTACACCATGCGCTCGGGCCACGGTTATGTCGGCTACGCCGTCATCGCCAACAAGAAGTTCTGGGATGGCCTGCCGGCCGATATCCGCACGCAGCTTGAGAAGGCGATGGCGGAAGCGACCGACTTCGCCAACGGCGCGGCGCAGAAGGACAATGACGACGCGATCGCAGAGATGACGAAGTCGGGCAAGACCGAGATGGTCCAGCTGACCGCCGAGCAGAAGGCGGCCTGGCACAAGGCGCTCGATCCGGTCGCGACCGAGATGGAAGGCCGCGTCGGCAAGGAGACGATCGCCGAGTTCCGGAAAGAGACCGGCGCCGCCACGCATTAGTGTGGTTGGTTGTTGAGCGGTCACGTGCCGTAGCGCTTTACCTCTCCCCGTTGGGAGAGGTCGACCGAGTGAAGCGAGGTCGGGTGAGGGGCTAGGGGCCTATCGAGAGTCACGGGCCCCTCACCCCAGCCCTCTCCCCGCAAGCGGGGAGAGGGAGTATCCCTGCCGATGTTGCGAGATTTAAGCCGAAGCTGAGTTCGCGTTACGACCGGGGGGTCTTTTGTTGTTCCTTCGCATCCTCGATCGGCTCGAGGAGTTCATCATCGCCAGCCTGATGGCGGCGGCGACGCTGTTGATCTTCGTCGCCGTGGTGCACCGCTACGGCACCGGCGTTCCTTTCCTTTATCCGTACTTCATCCAGCTCCACATCTCCTGGGCGCAGGAGCTTTGCATCTACATGTTCGTGTGGATGGCGAAGTTCGGCGCCGCCTATGGCGTGCGCACCGGCATCCATGTCGGCGTCGACGTGCTGGTCAATCAGCTCAGGCCCAGTCTCCGCAAGAAGGTGGTGCTGCTCGCGCTGTTCTGCGGCGCGCTGTTCACCTTCGTGGTCGGCACCATGGGCCTGAAGTTCGTGATGGAGCTCTACGCCACCGATCAGGTGTCGGCCGATCTCGAGGCCCCGCGCTGGATCGTGTTCTCCGCCGTGCCGGCCGGCTCCTATCTGATGTGCTTCCGCTTCCTGCAGGTCGCCTGGTCGTTCTGGAAGACCGGTCATCTGCCGCACCACGACGAGACCCGCGTCGAAGGCATTGAGCTCGATTCGCCGGCGCTGCATCCGGCCGATGTGCCGCCCAGCGGGGCCGCGCGATGATCTCGGCCTTCATCTTCGGCCTGCTGATCGTGCTGATGCTGACCGGTATGCCGGTGTCGATCGCGCTCGGCCTTACCGTTCTCACTTATCTCTTCACGATGACCGACGTGCCGATCGAGGCGGTGGCGCTGAAGCTGTTCACCGGCATCGAGAACTTCGAGATCATGGCGATCCCGTTCTTCATCCTCGCCGGCAATTTCCTTACCCACGGCGGCGTGGCGCGAAGGATGATCGCGTTCGCGACGTCCATGGTCGGGCATTGGTATGGCGGCCTCGGTCTCGCCGGCGTCATGGCCTGCGCGCTGTTTGCCGCGATCTCGGGATCGTCGCCGGCCACGGTCGTCGCCATCGGCTCGATCATCCTGCCGGCGATGGTGGCGCAGGGCTTTCCCAAGCGCTTCGGCGCCGGCGTGATCGCGACATCGGGCGCGCTCGGCATCCTCATTCCGCCGTCGATCGTCATGGTGATCTATTCGGTGGCGACCGGCGGCAGCATCGCGATCGATCCGGCAGGCCACCGCGTGCTGTCGGCCTCGGTCGGGCAATTGTTCATGGCCGGCGTCATTCCGGGGCTGATGCTCGCCTCCATGCTCGGCGCGACGACGTGGTACCGCGCCTGGAAGAACGATTATCCGCGGATGCCCAAGGCGACCTGGGCCGAGCGCTTCACCGCGTTCCGGAAATCGATCTGGGGACTCTTGCTGATCGTCATCGTGCTGGGCGGCATCTACAGCGGCGCCTTTACGCCGACCGAAGCCGCGGCGATGAGCGCGGTCTATGCCTTCGTCATCGCGGTGTTCGTCTACAAGGACATGAGCCTCAAGGACGTGCCGCGCGTGCTGCTCGGCTCGGCCAGCATGAGCGCGATGATCCTCTACATCGTCACCAACGCGGTGCTGTTCTCGTTCCTGATGACCAGCGAGCAGATTCCGCAGCAGATGACGGCCTGGGTCACGTCATCGGGCCTGACCTGGATCGAGTTCCTGCTGTTCGTCAACATCCTGCTGCTGGTGGCGGGCAATGTGATGGAGCCGTCGTCGATCGTGCTGATCACCGCGCCGATCCTGTTTCCGGTGGCGGTCGGCCTCGGCATCCATCCGGTGCATCTCGGCATCCTGATGACCGTCAACATGGAGGTCGGGCTGTGCCATCCGCCGGTCGGCCTTAACCTCTATGTCGCCTCCGGCATCGCCAAGATGGGCATCACCGAGCTCACCGTCGCGGTGTGGCCGTGGCTGCTGACGATGCTGATCTTCCTGGCGATCGTGACGTATGTGCCGGCGCTGTCGCTCTGGCTGCCGCGCGTTCTGGGAATGCTGTGACGCGACGCGGGTTCAATTCGCGGGCGGCGGGAAGTTCTCGATGTGGAAGTCGCCGTTGCGGCCGAAGTAGATCGCCTTCCGCCCGCCGATGAAGACACGGTATTGCGAGCAGCCGGCGGCCATGATCTGCCGCAGAAAGTCGGCGTAGCCGAGCCTTTTCTGTTGGATCGTCTTGATGGCAGCCGCCACGGTGGCCGCATCGAAGGTCTCGGCGATGGCTGGCGCCTCCAGCAGCGGCAGGACCTCAACCTCCGTCTCACGATCCGCGCCATAGTAGGTGTTGCGAAGACTCACCAGATCGGCCGTGTAGGAGCGTACGCCCGCTCCCGCGAGTTTCTTCACGACTTCAGGGAAATGCGTGTCGGCGAAGCTTAACGTCATACATTCGGCGATGGTGTCGGTGTTCATGTCACTGGTCCTTGATTGCGGTTGAATCGATGCCCTCGGCCGCCGCGATCAGGCGGCGCAGTTGGCGGTGCAGCGAATTGATGTCGGTGGTGGAGAGCTTGCGCGCGAGGCGTGCGTGATAGCCGTCGGCCGCGCTGGTGATCTGATCGAGCGCCGTCCGGCCGCGCTTGTTCAGGACGAGGTGGGGCGAGCTGCGGTGGTCCGGGTTGGCTTCGAAGCTCGCCCAGCTCTCGGCGACCAGCAGGTCGGCGATGCGCTGGACATTCTGGCGGGTGACGCCGAGGCGGCGGGCAATCTGCGGCACGGTGCGGGGCTCCGCCGAGGCCGCGCTCATCACCTGCCAGCGCGCCTGGGTCTGGTTGACGGTGCGGGCGATGCCCTCGCCGTTGGCGCGGAAATGACCGGCCAGCTCGAAAATGTCGGCCACGATCAGCGGCAGCAGGGTCTGGGGCTTGGCGTCGACGCTCATGGATTGAGACTGTCAAAATGACAATATATTGTCAATATGGAGTTGGCGCTCACCCAGGCGCGGGCGGTGCTATAACAGCGGCAACGAATTCATGACGTCGGGGGAGGGTTGTATGAGCGTCGGGATGAAACTCGTTCTTGCGCTCATCGCCGTTGCGGTGGCCGCGACGCCCGTGGCCGCCGCCTATCCCGATCATCCGGTCAAGGTGATCGTGCCCTACCCGGCGGGCGGGCCGGCCGACGTCACGACGCGGCTGATCTTCAACAAGGTGGCCGAGCGGCTCGGCCAATCGTTCCTGATCGACAATCGGGGCGGGGCGGGCGGCAACATCGGCACCGTGGCCGGCGCGGGTGCTCCGGCCGACGGCTACACGCTGACGGTGATCACGCCGGCGCAGATCATCAACATGACGCTGTTCGACGCCCCGGGCTACGACGTCGCCCGCGACTTCGCCCCGGTGGCGCTGTTCAACACCGCGCCGGGCCTGCTGCTGGTCAATCCCAAGCTCGGCGTCAATACGTTCGCCGAACTGATCGCGCTGGCGAAGAGCAAGCCCGGGCAGCTCAGCTTCGCCAGCCAGGGCGTTGGCGTCGCGCCGCATCTGATGATGGAGATGATCAAGACGCGCGCCGGCATCGACATGGTGCACGTGCCCTATCGCGGCTCCGCACCGGCGCTGAACGATCTGTTGGCCGGCACCGTGCCGATGATGATCGACTCGATCGTCACCGGCCTGCCGCATGTGCGCTCGGGCGCGCTGCGCGGGCTCGCCGTGTCCACCAGCACACGTTCGCCGATGGCGCCCGAGATCCCGACCATCGCCGAAGCCGGCCTGCCGGGATTCGACGCTTCGCTGTGGTACGGCGTCGTGGCGCCGGCCCGGACGCCGCCGGAGGCCGTTGCCGCGCTCGCCACCGCGATCGAGGCCGTGCTGAAGCTGCCGGAGATTCGCGAGCGGCTGTTGGCGCTCGGCTCGCAACCGGCCGAAGGCGGCGCTGCGGCGTTCGCCCGGTTCCTCAAGGACGAGGAACAAAAATGGCCGGACGTCGTGCGCGCGTCGGGCGCGAAGGTGCAGTGAGCCACACTCGGCCACGCCGAGCGATGGAACTCGGCCTCGACTTCATTGCGGAACTTTAATGTTGGCGGTGCGCTGCGGGCTCGTGTGTCGGCGGGCGCACACTGAATCATGGAACTGTGTTGCATTGTAACGACAGGCCGCCAGCAACTTTTGCGACGCCCCACGGAATCACTGATTAACGCGATGCCGCCTATGGACTCGCGCGACGCGGTTTTCGATAGATCGCTCGTCAGTTTAATTCAGAGGAACAACAACAATGCGAACTCTAGCGATAGCGCTCCTTTCATTCGCCTCGGTTGGCACGGCTGCCTCGGCGGACCTGCCCGTCAAGGCCAGACCAATGCCGATGGTGATGGCGAGCACCTGGACCGGCGCCTATGCCGGTATCAACCTCGGTTACGGGGTGGGTCAGGACAACACCGTCGACACCACAACCGCAGGCGAAGGGATTCCCGGTTTCCTGGCTGCGACCGGAAGCCAGCTCTACGGCGGTCCGCGCCAGCTCGATCTGGCGCCACGCGGTTTCGTTGGCGGTGCGCAGATCGGCTACAACTGGCAGATGTCGCCGGTCACGGTGTTCGGTGTCGAAGCCGACTTCCAGGGCGCGGACATGAAGCGCGCGGCGAACTGCGTTGTGGCGTGCAACTCGCTGACGCCGATCAACAGCAATCCGGCTTCGCTGCTGTTCCCGGTCACCTTCTCGGATAATTCGGTGTCCACCAAGCTCGACTGGTTCGGCACCGTCCGCGCTCGCGCCGGGTATACGACAGGTCCGACGCTGTTCTACGTCACCGGCGGCTTCGCCTACGGCGACGTCGAGCGCCGCGGTTCGGTCGCGGGTTCGACCTCCTTCATCGGAATCTTCCCGGTCAACACCTTCGCCGGTTCGTTCTCCAACAAGTCCACCGAAACCGGTTGGACGGTGGGCGGCGGCGTCGAAGGCAAATTGTGGGGCAACTGGTCGGTGAAGGCCGAATACCTCTACATCGACCTCGGCAAGGTGACCGATAGCTTCAACACGGTCTTCCTCACCGGCGGCGCGACCGGCTCGGTCGCCGCGACCAGGACCATCACCACGGATGTTCGGGAGCACATCTTCCGCGTCGGCCTGAACTACCAGTTCGGCCAGACGGGGCAGATGGCTTACCGCTGATCCGCCGTTCCGACTCAGAAAGACTGAACCCCGGCCAGCAATGGCCGGGGTTCTTCATTGGGGCCAGGCGGTTTCGTTCCGGCGGCGGATGTGGAAGGAATGAGCGCTGCGGAGACCACAGCGTGATCGACCTCTCGAAACTGAAACCCGGCCTCGCAGGCCACTCCGAACTGGTGGTGGGCGAACAGCACACCGCGCCGCGCATCGGCTCGGGGCGGGTCCGCGTGCTGGCGACGCCGGTGATGATCAATCTGATGGAGGCGGCGGCGCTCGACGCGGTCGAGAACCTCATCCCCGCCGGACACCAGAGTCTCGGCACGCGGCTCGACGTGCGCCACATCGCCGCGACTCCCGTCGGCATGCGGGTGCGCGCGACGGCAAGACTGGTCTCGGTGGATGGCCGCACCCTGGAATTCCGGGTCGAGGCGCATGACGAGCGCGACCTGATCGGCGATGGCGCCCATACGCGGCTGGTGGTCAACGTCGAACGGTTCGATCAGCGCGTGCAGGCCAAGCTCGCGCCGCGCTGATAGGATCGCTTCGCATCAACAGGGGGCTTTCGTGAGACTCACATTCCTCGGGCGTGCGGCGCTGGCCGCTGGATTTGCGCTCATCGCGACCGCCGCGCCAGCGCAGGATTACCCCAGCAAGCCGATCACCTTGATGGTCGGGCTCGCGGCCGGCGGCATCACCGACGTCACCGCGCGGCTCTACGCCGAGGCGGTGTCGAAGAGCATCGGCCAGCGCGTCACGGTCGAGAACAAGACCGGGGCAGGCGGCGGAGTCGCCGCGGCCTATGTCCAGAACGCCGCGCCGGACGGCTATACCCTGCTGGTGTTCTCCGGCTCCCAGCACGCCACCGTGCCCGCCGTCAGCAACGCCAATTACGATCCGGTGAAGGGCTTTTCGCCGATCACGTATTTGTTCAACAGCGTCGTGGTGCTGACGGTGCCGGCCGACAGCCCGGCGAAGTCGATGAAAGAGCTGCACGACTGGGGCCGCACGAAGCCGGGCGGGCTGACCTTCGGCACGCCGGGACTCGGCTCGCCGTCGCATCTGCTCGGGGCGAAAATTCTGCTCGCTGACAAGGTGCCGTTTGAGACGGCGCATTATCGTGGCGGCCAGCCGATGATGGCCGACCTCATCACCGGCCGCGTCGACTTCTCCTGGCCGACGCTGTCGACGTCGCGCTCGTTCCTCGCCGACGGCAAGCTCCGGGCGCTCGCGCTCGACGCCGACACGCGCTGGGGTCCGCTGCCCGACGTGCCGACGCTGGTCGAACTCGGCTATGCCAACCAGCGGGTGGCGAGCTGGTTTGCGCTCGCCGGTCCCGCCAACATGCCGCCGGCCCTGGTCAGCAAAATTCGCGACATCTTCATCCAGGCGTCGAAGGATCCGGAGTTGCAACGGCGGTTGAGCGAGAACGGCACGCCGATCGTCAGCAGCACCTCCGAGGAGATGGGCCGCGCCATGGCGCAGGAATGGGAGACGATGCAGGGGCTGGCGGTGACGCTCAACCTCCGGCCGAAGTGAAGGCCGCGCTGGCCGACGGCCGCCCGCATCGGGCATAATCGGCGCCACAACCGGGAGGAATTCCGCGATGGCCATGGCGTTGGTACTGGCCCGCCGCCTGCTGCTGGCCGCCGTTCTGGCCAGCGTAGGCACGGCATCGTTCAGCACCGCCGCGTTCAGCGCCTACCCGGATCGCCCGATCCGCTGGATCCTGTCGCATCCGCCGGGCGGCAGCGCCGACGTCATCGCCCGGCTGATGCAGCCCAAGCTCGAGAAAATCCTGGGCCAGCCGCTGATCATTGAGAACCGCGCCGGAGCCGGCGGCATCATCGCGATGGATGCGCTGTCGAAGTCGAAGCCCGACGGCTACACCATCGGCATGGGCGCATCGGGTTCGCTCGCCACGAGTCCGGCGCTCGGCGAGACGGTGCCCTACGACCCGCTGAAATCGTTCCAGCCGATCGCCGCGGTGTCCGGCCAGCCGTTCATGCTGGCGGTGCCGGGAGATTCCCCGATCAAGACCATCGGCGACGTGATCGATCTGGAGAAGCGCGGCAACTCCAAGCTGACGATCGGCCACGGCGGCGCGATCATGCATCTCACCGCGGCGCTGTTCAATTACGCGACCGGGCTCAACATCACGCTGGTCACCTACAAGGGCACCGGCCCGGTGGTGACCGACCTGCTCGGCGCGCATATCCCGTTGGGCATCATCGACATCCCGTCGGCGGAGGCCGCGCTTTCGTCGGGCAAGGTGCGGGCGCTGGCGATTTCCTCGTCGCAACGCTTCGAGGGTCTGCCGGATCTGCCGACCTTCCAGGAGGCGGGGCTTAAGGATTTCGAGGCGATCGGCTTCCTCGGCATGCTGGCGCCGGCCGGTGTGCCGCCCGATGCGCTGGCGACGATCCACCGCGCCTTCGCCACCGTGCTGCGCGATCCGGAGGTGCTGGCGCGGTTCAAGTCGTTCGGCAGCCGTCCGATGACGACCGACTCCAAGGAGTTCGGCGATTTCATCGCCAGCGAGATCAGGAAATGGACCGCGGTGGTCGAAGCAGCCCACCTGCGGCAGAAGTGAACATCCCGGCAACAGGAGCGCGACCATGCCCAAGCTGCGACACATTGCGATAGCGACCAACGATCCGAAGACCACGGCGGAGTTCTACAAGAAGGCGTTTGGCTTCGAGCAGATCGGCGAAACAAGCCCGACCAGCCCGCTGGCCCAGGGCTATTTCCTGAGCGACGGCACCCTCAACATCGCGATCCTGAAGTTCAAGACCGACCAGATCGGCAAGGGCATGGACTACACCGGCGTCCATCACTTCGGCGTCCTGGTCGACGATCCGGACAAGTACACCGAGCAACTGGAGTCGCTCGGCGCCGAATGTTTCATGGGCAAGGAGAAGGGCCACGGCAAAGGCTTCTTCGAGATCAAGTTCAAGGGGCCGGACGGCACCGTATTCGACATCGCCGGCCATCCCTGGATGGGGTCGAAGCCGCTCGACGCGTAGATATTGGCCTGGGCGGTCCGCTTTCCCATCAAACGCGGCGCCTGCCACCTTCCGGCGCAGCGGCCATATTGCCCCTTGGGGCCACTTGCCGGGAACCCGGGTGTGGTATTGATGGATTCGGGGTAGGAGGGAGTCGGCGCGCGGGGAAAGCGCTGCTTCGAACTCAATGCGGAATGGACCCATGACACTCATTCGATTCTGCTTCGCCATGACAATGGCGCTGGCCGGCTGGCTTGCGGCGACTGACGCCTTCGCTCAGGCCAACCGCAACGGCGACGACCAGCCCGGCCTGATCGCCAATGCCGACGACGAGCAGCTCGACCCGAAATGGCAGAAGACGGTGGTGTTCTACCGCACGACCGAACCGCCCGGCACGGTGATCGTCGCCAGCAACGAGCGGTATCTCTATGTCGTGCAGCCCGGCGGCCGGGCTCTGCGCTACGGCATCGGCGTCGGCCGTGACGGCTTCCGCTGGCAGGGCCTGGTCAAGATCACGCAGAAGAAGGAATGGCCGGACTGGACGCCGCCCGAGGAGATGATCGAGCGGCAGCCCTATCTGCCGCGCTGGATGGCCGGCGGTCCCGGCAATCCGCTCGGCGCGCGGGCGATGTATCTCGGCAACACGGTCTATCGCATCCACGGCACCAACCAGCCGCAGACCATCGGCACGGCGGTCTCGTCCGGCTGCTTCCGCCTGACCAATCCCGACGTGACCGATCTGTACGATCGCATTCCGGTCGGCACCAAGGTGATCATCCGGCAGCGGCCCGAAGTCTGATCGGGTCGCGGGGAGGGGTGGGCAATGGCTAGGTTCCTGGCGTGGAATTTCCGCACCGGTCTGTTGATCGGATGCCTGATCGCACTCGCGGTCGCGGCGGCGGCCATCACCTACGAGCGCTACGACACCAAGACGTTGAAGCGCACGGTGCGGCGCGACGCCGTGCATTGCGGCGTCAACTCCGGTCTGCCGGGCTTCTCCGCCCAGGACGGCAACGGCAACTGGTCGGGGTTCGACGTCGATTTCTGCCGCGCCATCGCGGCTGCGATCTTCGACGATCCGAAGAAGGTCAAGTTCATCCCGCTCGACGCCAAGGAGCGGTTCGAAGAGCTTGGCAAGCGCAAGGTCGACGTGCTGGCGCGCAACTCGACCTGGACCATGTCGCGCGAGACCGAATACTACCTGCACTTCGCCGGCGTGTCGTACTACGACGGCCAGGGCTTCATGGTGCCGCGCGCGCGCAATGTGGAGTCGGCGCTGGCGCTGGATGGCTCAAAGGTCTGTGTCCAGTCCGACACCACCACCGAGCTCAACCTCGCCGACTACTTCCGCGCCAACAACATGAAGTATGAGGCGAAGAAATTCCCCACGGTGGACGACGTGTTCAAGGCCTACGACAGCGGCCAATGCGACACGCTCACCTCCGACGTGGCGCAGCTCTACGCGCTGCGCCTGAAATCCGCCAAGCCCGCAGACCAGGTCATCCTGGCCGACGTCATCTCCAAGGAGCCGCTCGCCCCGGTGGTGCGGCAGAAGGACGACGACTGGCTGCTGGTGGTGAAGTGGACGCTGTTTGCGATGATCAACGCCGAGGAGCTCGGCATCGATTCCAAGAACATCGGCGAAGCGATGAAGTCGAAGAAGCCGGATGTGATGCGCTTCGTCGGGACCGAGGGCGAATACGGCGAGCAGATCGGCCTGACCAGCGATTGGGCGGCGCGGATCGTCAAGCACGTCGGCAACTACGGCGAGGTTTATGAGCGCAACGTCGGCTCCGGCTCCAAGCTTGGCATCCCGCGCGGCCTCAACCAGTTGTGGAGCGCGGGCGGCATTCTCTACGCCCCGCCGATCCGGTAGCGAGCTTCCATTCCCTCGCGGCGCGTCACCCCCGGGCTTGACCCGGGGGTTCCATCACTTGGAATACGTTTTGCGAAGGTGCTGGATTGCCGGGTCAAGCCCGGCAATGACGAACGAAAGGCTGCCGGACGCTTGTCGCAAAAAGGGCGGCCGACGGGCCGCCCCTGACGCCACACTACACACACTTGTGATCGGTCAGCCGACGCAGCGGCCGGCCAGATGCGCCATGGACGGCACGGTGACCGGGCTGAACATCGGCTCGCAGCCGTCCATGATCCGGCGCTTGCCGATCTGATCCGGGAGCTCTCGCGCGGTTTCGGCCGGCGCTTTTTTCACGGCGATGGTGCGGGGCGCGACCAGCCGGTCGCCCTTGGCGCCGCGATTGACGTCGATGACAGACCGCTCTTTCGTCGAGGCGCCAATGCCTTGAGCCGCGGGGAGGGCGACAATCATCACCCCTGCCATTGCCAAGCCGCCGATCAGATAGCTCGAGATCCTGGCCATCGTACCCTCCGCCTCCGGTGCCGCCCCGGCGTCCGCCGAGCCGACGAGAAACCTCCCCTGCCCATCCAACGACGCACCAACGCGGGGTGGGACCAGGAGGTTCCGGCCAAATTGGCGGCTGCCCGGGCGGCGCGTCGCGGCTGGGGTTTGCTATGGTCCGGGCAGGATTCCGCGCCTATCCCCCGATTCCCTTCCCGGACCAGATTCCCATATGGCCTTGCCCGGCTCCTCCTTTGGTTCGTCCCTGGGCGCGCTCGCTCCGTTCCGCAACCGCAGCTACCGCTTCCAGTGGCCGGCGGACCTGCTGACGTCGTGGGCGTTCGAGATGGAGACGCTGATCCTCGGCTGGTACGTGCTGGTCGAAACCAACTCGGTGGTGATGCTGACGCTGTTCGGCGCGCTGCTCTACGGCGGCACCTTGATCGCGCCGATTGTCGGCGTGTGGAGCGACCGGATCGGCCATCGCACCATGCTGTCGTCGATGCGGGCGACCTATGCGGTGGTGGCGGCGACATTGATGACGCTCGCCTTCACCGGCCGGCTGACTCCGCTCATCGTGCTGGTCTGCGCGGCGATCACCGGCCTGGTGCGGCCCTCCGACATGGGTCTCCGCGGCGCGCTGATCGCCGACACCATGCCGCCGGCTTCGCTCACCGCGGCGATGGGCATCGCGCGCACCACCTCCGACACCGCGCGCATCTTCGGCGCGCTCACCGGCGCCGGCATGTTCGCCGCAATCGGCATCGGCCCGACCTATGTGGCGATCGCGGCGTTCTATCTGCTCGGCGCGATCCTGACCTGGAACACGGTCGCGCCGCGCCAGGCCGCGGCGGAGGAAGCCGCGGCCGAGGCGGCGGAGCACAAGCCGTCGCCGTGGCACGAATTGCGCGCCGGCATCGTGCTGGTCTGGAACACGCCGCGGCTCCTCGCCATTGTCTGGTATGCGCTGCTGTTCAACTTCGCGGTGTTTCCGTTGACCAACGGGCTGATGCCCTATGCGGCGCGGGACATCTTCCACACCGACCAGACTGGCCTCGGCTATCTGATCGCGAGCGTCGCGGCCGGCGCATTCATCGGCTCGATCTGCATGACGCGCTCCGGCATGCGCATGGAGCTTGCCCGCATCATGATCGTGGCCGCGGTGATCTGGCATATCCTGGTGCTGATTTTTGCGCAGATGACGTCGCTGGCCGCCGGCATCGCCATGCTGATGCTGTGCGGCTTCGCCCAGAGCCTGACGATGGTGTGCCACACCGTGATCCTGCTCAGCGCGTCGAGCCCGAGCTACCGCGGCCGGATCATGGGGGTGCGGATGCTGGCGATCTACAGCCTGCCGGTCGGGCTCCTGGTCGCCGGCGGGCTGATCGGCTGGATCGGCTTTCGCGCCACGGCCTCGCTCTATGCGATCGTCGGTCTCGCCTTCACGATCCTGATTGCCGTACGCTGGCGCGCATCGTTGTGGCAGGCCCGGACCCTGCCGGGGGAGCCGGAGCCTCATGCCGCGTAAGACCACGAAAAAAAAGCGGCAGCCGCGCTGGGCGTCATGGCCCGACGAGCGGCTGCTGAAGTTGCGGCTGAAGGACCTCAAGCTGACGCTGCGCGGCAACTGGCTCGCCGGCTGCCTGCGCGATCTCAACAGCGAGCTGGCGGACAAGGGGATCAAGGTCCGCCCGCATGCCTGGCTGTCGAGCGAATGGTTCAGCCCCGACAACACCCCGGGCATCGCCGTGCCGTTCTATCTGGCGCATCCGCGGCTGATGCGGCTCGAACGCAAGATGATCATCGATGTCGAGGGCGGCACCCATGCCGAATGCATGCGCATCCTGCGCCACGAGGCCGGGCACGTGATGCAGCACTCCTATGCGCTGCACCGGCACCGCCGCTGGCGGCGGCTGTTCGGGCGTTCGTCGACCCGCTATCCGCGCTATTATCGGCCGGACCCGGCGAGCCGCAATTTCGTCCAGCATCTGCGACTCTGGTATGCTCAGAGCCATCCGGACGAGGACTTCGCCGAGACCTTTGCGGTCTGGCTGATGCCGCGGTCGAACTGGCGCAAGCGCTACGAGGGCTGGCCGGCGCTGAAGAAGCTGCAATACGTGGACGAGCTGATGGCGGAGATCGCCAAGCAGAAACCGAAGCTGACGCGGCGGAGCGAGGTCGAGCCGCTGCGCTCGCTGCGGATGACGCTCGGCGAGCATTACCAGAAGAAGCTCGCGCATTATTCGGTCGATGCCCCGCGCGCCTACGACCGCGACCTGCTGCGCATCTTCTCGAACAATCCGCGGCACCGCCATTCGCCCCCGGCGGCGACCTTCATCCGGCACCATCAAGGCGACATCCGCCGCCTGGTCGCGAAATGGACCGGCGAATACCAGCTCACCCTCGATCAGGTGCTCGACGAGATGATCGAGCGCTGCCGTGAACTGAAGCTGCGGGCGGTCGGCAACGAACGGCAGTTGCGGACCGATTTCACGGTGCTGCTGACCGCAAAGACCGTGCACTCGCTCTACAGCCCGATGCGGCGGCAGTGGATCGCGCTATGAGGAAGCTCCGTGTCCTGATGCTGACGCATCCCGATCTGGTGCCGCCGGATACGCTCAAGGGCGCCAGCGAGCAGGACATCCACACCTGGAAGACCGAGTTCGACGTCGTCTCGACCTTGCGCGGCTGCGGCCACGAGGTGCAGCCGCTCGGCGTCAAGGATGAGCTCGCGCCGATCCGCGACGCGGTCGAGCAATTCAAGCCGAATGTGGTGTTCAACCTGCTGGAGGAGTTCCACGGCGAGGCGGTCTACGACCACAGCGTCGTCAGCTATCTCGAGCTGCTGCGCGTGCCCTACACCGGCTGCAATCCGCGCGGCCTGGTGCTGTCGCGCGGCAAGGACCTCGCCAAGAAGCTCGTGCATTATCACCGCGTGCCGACGCCGGCCTTCGCGGTGTTTCCGATGGGCCGCAAGGTCAAGCGGCCGCCGCGCCTGCAACTGCCGCTGATCGTCAAGAGCCTGATCGAGGACGCCTCGATGGGCATCGCCCAGGCCTCGGTGGTGGAAAGCGACGAGGCGCTGGCCGAGCGCGTGACCTTCATCCACGAGCGGATCGGCACCGCGGCGATCGTCGAGCAGTACATCGAGGGCCGCGAAATCTACGTCGGAGTGCTCGGCAACGACCGCCGCCGCGTGCTGCCCATCTGGGAGCTGCAGTTTGGCGATCTCGCGCAGGGCACGCGGCCGATCGCCACCGAGAAGGTCAAGCACGACCTCGAATACCAACAGCGGCACGGGGTGGTGGAGGGCGCCGCCAAGGGGCTGTCGCCGCAGGTGACGGCCAATATCGACAACATGGTCAAGCGCATCTGCCGGACGCTCGATCTCGACGGCTACGCGCGTATCGATTTCCGGCTCGCCGCCGACGGCACGCCGTATTTCATCGAGGCCAATCCCAACCCCGAGATCGCCAAGATCGAGGAGTTCGCCCAGTCCGCCCTGCATGACGGGCTGAAATATCCCGAACTGCTCAACCGCATCCTCGCGCTCGGCATGGCGCGCGGACGGTCCTCCGGGATGACGGAGTAATCCCCGGCCGGCACGGCCCACCGGGCCGGCCATTTGGCGAATCGCGCGGCCCGTCGCAATCTCCGCGTCACAACACGCAGGAGGCCGCCCGTGTCGATGAATTTCACCGTATTCGCCTATCTGCTGGCATTCGGCGCCGGCGTCAGCGTCCTGATCCAACAGGTGGTGAACTCCAACCTGCGGATGGACATTGGGTCGCCCTGGTGGGCGGGCTTCGTGAGCTATCTCGGCGGCACCCTGGTGATGTTCGCCACGGCGGTCATACTGCGCGAGCCGTGGCCCTCAATGGACATGGTCCACCGCAGCCAATGGTTTTCCTGGAGCGGCGGCCTGTTCGGCGCAATTTATATTGGCATCTCGATCCTGCTGCTGGCGCGGCTCGGGGCCGCCACTGCCATCGTGCTTATGGTTGCGGGTCAGATGGTCGGTGCGCTGGTGTTCGACCACTTCGGGCTGCTGGGCGTGCCGGTCCATCAGGTGAATCCGGTGCGGCTCGCCGGCGCGGCGCTGGTGGTGGCGGGAGTCGTTCTGATCCGCTATTAGCCGGCTTGATGGATTTTCTCGCCATTTCGGATTTTCTCGGAACGCCCGACATCGGCGCGCTGACCTTTGCCGGCCTGATGCTGGCGTCGCTGGTGACGTGCTTCATCGGCGTGTTCACCGGCGCGGCCGGCGGCATCGTCCTGCTCGGCCTGATGGCGACGGTGATGCCGCCGCTGGCGCTCATCCCGGTGCACACGGTGGTGATGCTGGGCTCGGGCGTCACCCGCACCATGATCATGTGGCGGCATGTGCTGCGGCCGGCGGTGCTGCCGTTCATGATCGGCGCCATCATCGGTGCCGCGGCCGGCGCGCGGTTGTTCGTCGCGCTGACCACGGTGTGGCTGGAGTTCATCCTCGGCGCCTTCATCCTGGTGGTGACCTGGATGCCGAAGCTCGGCCGCTTCGGCGCCGAGCGGAGCCGCTTTGGCGTGCTCGGTTTTGTCACGACGTTCCTCGGGGTGTTCGTCAGCGCCACCGGCACGCTGCTGGCTCCGTTCGTCGCCGCCTCAACACCGGATCGCCGCGTCCATGTCGCAACGATGGGCGCGCTGATGATGTTTTCGCACCTCTCCAAGATCGTTGCCTTCGGCTTCATCGGCTTTGCCATCGGCCGCTACATCCCGCTGATGGTGGCGATGATCGCGGCCGGCGCGGTCGGCAACTGGGTCGGGGAGGTGGCTCTGCTGCGCACCAAGGAACAGCACTTCCGGGTGGTGCTGCAACTGGCCTTAACGATCCTGGCGCTGCGCCTGTTGTGGAGCGCGGGACGCGGCGCGGGATGGTTTTGAGCTGAATTCCGCCGCGCTCTGTCGGCGGCGTTAAGGTTAGCCGATCGACTTTACGTTAATTCGCGAAGTTCGCCGCGCGCTCGCGTGCCGGCGCTATGAGTGTCCCTCGATAAGCCAGATCAAATCTGCATTCGAGGGGCCTTCGATGCGCAACAACAAAGCGATCCTGGACGAGGCGGCGCGTTCGGTGCGGCGGACATTCATCGGCAGCGTGGCGGGCAGCGTCACGATGCTGGCGGTGGTCGGCGCCGCCGGCGCTTATGGCATGCCGGAGAAATTGACGGCGCAGGCGCTGTCGGCGGCGATGGCCAAGCTCAACTTCAAATTCGCACCGCAGGCCGATCACGCCGAGGTGCTGATCGAGCGGCCGGTGCGCGTGGCCGAGAATACAAAGCCGATGGCGGGATCGCCGGTGACGGACGTGACGCCGGAGGATGTTGCTCCGGTCACGGCCAACGTCGCCGTGCCCATCGCGCCTGAGGCCCCGGCGATGAGAGCGATGCCGCAGGTCGAGCCCGCCGATATAGCGGCGCCTGCCGCGCCTCCGGTTGCGCCGCTGGCCGCCGAACCCGTTGTTGCCGAGCCTGCCGTTGCCAAGCCTGCTGTCGCCAAGCCTCCTGTCACCAAGGCTGCTGTCGCTGAGAGTGTCGTCGCGAAGACGATTGCCGCGGAGCCTGCGCCGGCCACGACCGCGAGCCTGACGCCGATCGTGCACGAGCGGCCGCTCATTCCCGCGCCGATGGTGTTCGAAGCGCCGAAGGCCGCGGACGCCCAGGTGCTGACCGAAGTTCCGAACGCCGAACTGGTGGTGACGCCGCCCGCGCCGTCCGCGCCGGTTGCGCCGAAGCCCTCCGAGAAGCCGGTCGCGGCTCCCGCCACCCCGGTCCGGCAGGCGAGCCTCGCCCCCGAGGCCGTTGCCGCCGAGCCCGCCGCCGCGGAATTTCCGAAGTCCGTGATGGTGCGCCTGCCGGTGCCGAAGCCGCCGCTGACCCCGGCCCAGCGCCTTGAGCTCCAGGGCAAGGACTACGACAAGGCCGAGAAGTGCCTGGCGCAGGCGGTCTATTTCGAGGCGCGCAACGAGCCCGCGCGCGGCCAGCAGGCGGTGGCGCAGGTCGTACTCAACCGCGTGTTCTCGCCGTACTATCCGAAGGACGTCTGCTCGGTGGTCTACCAGAATGCGCACCGGCACCTGTCGTGCCAGTTCACATTCGCCTGCGACGGCAAGCCGGAGCTGGTCAATGAGCGCGGCGCCTGGGCGCGCGCGAACCGCGTTGCCAAGCAGACACTCGACGCCAAGGTCTGGCTGCCCGAGGTGAACAAGGCGACGCACTATCACGCGGCATATGTCCGGCCGAACTGGATCCGCGACATGAAGGTGATGGTGCGCTACGGCCTGCACACGTTCTATCGCCCGCGCAACTGGGGCGACGGCTCCAACGAGGCGCATTGGGGCACGGCGGCGAATTCGGTGAAGCCGGCCGCCGTTGCGGCGAAGCCGGTGGCCGCCGCTGCCGCGTCCCGGAAGATGGCGCCGCGCCGGGCCTACGCGCGCTACACCAGGGCGTAACTTTGCCACTTGGCGAGCTCCCTTGTGATGTCCTAACGTCCGGGCACACAGGGAGCATCAGACATGGCCAAGTTCAACTGGGATCACATCCACATCCGCACGCCCGACGTGGAGGCGACCGCGCAGTGGTTTGAGAAGCATCTCGGTGCGGAGATCAAGCGCAGCATGCAGCAGGGCGCGCCGCGCGTTGACATGGTGATCGGCGGTCAGAACGTGTTCCTCGCGCCGGTGAAGGCCGGCGACGGTGTCGCCACGCCGCCGCAGACGCCGTACCAGGGGCTCGACCATTTCGGATTGTCCGTGACGGGGATCGACGCGATCGCCGCCGATTTGAAGGCCAAGGGGGTGAAGTTCACCCGTGAGCCGACGACCGTGCGGCCCGGCACCCGGGTCTGCTTCATCGAAGGCCCGCAGGGCGTCTCGATCGAATTGCTCGACCGGACGGTGTAGCGCGGGTCTGGCGGATGGGTCTGCGCGATATTATTTCACGGTTCACCACCAGAGGCCCGCCCATGGACACCAAGACCTATCCTGTAGCGCATTCCGACGCCGAATGGCGCAAGCTGCTCACGCCCGAGCAGTTCCACATCATGCGCGAGCATGGCACCGAACGGCCGGGAAGCTGCGCGCTGAATTATGAAAAGCGCGCCGGCACATTCTCCTGCGCCGGCTGCGGGCAGGAGCTGTTCAAGTCGAAGAAGAAGTTCGAAAGCGGCACCGGCTGGCCGAGCTTCAACGATCCGGAGCCGGGCGCGACCGAGAACACCGAGGACCGCACCTTCGGCATGCTGCGCACCGAGACGCATTGCAGCCGCTGCGGCAGCCATCTCGGCCACGTGTTTCCGGACGGCCCGCCGCCGACCGGCTTGCGCTACTGCATCAATGGCGTGGCGATGAACTTCAAGCCGGATTGATTGATGCAGTGACTTTCAGTCGTCATGGCCGGGCTTGTCCCGGCCACCTCGATTCTTGGGCAACGCGGTGCCAGGGGTGTCGGGATGGCCGGGGCATAGGCGAGCGAAGCGACGCCGTCCTTCGTCCGGCTATGCCCGGCCATGACGTGGATAGTTATTGCCTGCGCTCGAACGTCAGAATCGCGTTGTTCGATGGCATTTCGGCAAGTTCGACAAAACGCAGGCCATTGGCGTCCGCGAGGCGACGAATGTCAGCCGTGTCGCGCACGCCCCATTCCGCATTGCGGCTGCGCAGGCTTTCGTCGAAGGCGGCGTTGCTCGGCGCGGTGTGCGCACCGTCGCGCTTGAACGGGCCGTAGAGGAACAGCCGGCCTCCGGCCACGAGATGGCGCGCGGCGCCGGCAAACAGACCTTCCGCCACAGCCCACGGCGCGATGTGAATGACGTTGGCGCAGAAGATCGCCGTGAAATCGCTCGGCAGGCCGAATTCGCGCAGCTTCCAGTCCGGCCCACTGGCGTCGAGCCGGATGGGAGCCTTCACATTGCCGAGCTTGGTGTGGTCACGCCAGGCCGCGATGCTGCGCAGGTGTTTGTCGTTCAGATCGGTCGGCCACCACATGATCGAAGGCCATCGCTCGGCAAACGCTACCGCGTGCTGGCCGGTGCCGGAGCCGATTTCGAGAACGTCCCCGGTTCTGCCGCCGAGGAATGACTCCAGAACAGGCGCAATCGCCTCGTGGTTGCGATGGAATGCCGCGGCGTCGAGGCGGCCATCCTCCGGCGGTGGCGCGTCCTTGCCGAACTCGACGGTGAATTTCGGCGTTTCAGGCAATGGCGCCGTCCCAGCCGCCGTCATGGGCGATGACCTGGCCGGTCAGGTAATGCGAGGCGTCGCTGGCGAGGTAGATGACGAGGCCGACGAGATCGTCGGCGACGCCGCGATGCTTCATCGGGATGCGGGCGTGGATCGCCTGCTCGAATGTCTTGATGTCGTCGGGGCTGGACGCGGCGCGCCGCTCGGCGCCGAGCGCGGTCCCGCCGTGCCAGCCGGGGGCGATGGCGTTGGAGCGGATCTTTTCCACGGCATATTCGGCGGCGACCTGACGGGTGAACCCGATCACGCCGGCCTTGGCCGCGGAATAGCTGATCGAGCCGGCGGGCGAGCCCGGCCAGAAGCCGCGCAAGCCGAGGATCGACGAGATGTTGATGATCGAGCCCGGGCCCGGCAGCATCAGCGCCAGCGCCTTGCGGGTGTTGAGGAACACGCCGCGCAGGTTGATCGCCATCAGCCGGTCCCAGTCGGCGACGCTGTATTCGTGGGTGCGCATGGAATTGGTGGCGATGCCGGCGTTGTTGATGAGGATGTCGACGCGGCCATAAGTGTCGGCGATCGTCCGCCACATCGCGTCGACGGAGGTCTCGTCGGCGACATCAACCGGGACGGCTTCGGCCTGGCCGCGCGACTGCTTGGCGAGCGAGGCGGTCTCGTCGGCGCCGTCGAGATTGCGGTCGGCGCAGATCACAGTCGCGCCGAACGCGGCGAGCCCGAGCGCGAACGAGCGGCCGAGTCCGTTGCCAGCGCCGGTGACCACGGCCACCTTGCCGTCGAGGCGAAACAGGTTTTCAAACATCGGTCAAAGCCTATTCTTTCGCCGCCTTGGCGAAGCGGTGATCGACATAGGTGCTGGCCGGCGCCGACTGCTTGATGTCCCCCGACGCCAGCAGCGTGTCGCGCACCCGTTCGGTGGCGCCATCGGAGATGTCGCCGTCGGCCACGAACGCCTTGACCTGCATGCAGACGTCCCAGGTCTTGAGCGCGTCGTCGAGGCTGGATTTGGACGCATCGGCCAGCATCTGCGAGACCTCCTGCCGGTGTGCCGGCTCGGACATGTAGCGCACAGCCTTGTTGTGGGCGCGGATGAACGCGAGCAGCTCCTTCTGGTGCGCCTTGGCCCAGTCCTCGTTGACGTGCCAGATCATCATCGGGAATTCGCCGAGGAATGGCGCGACCGGGCCGAGATCGGCATAGCCGTTCTGCACCGCCTGGAAGCTCTGTGGCGTCGACAGCATGGTGGCGTCGACCGCGCCCGCCACCAGCGCAGCCATCCGCGCCGAGCTGGCGCCGGAAAACAGCAGGTCGACGTCCTTCTGTCCGTCAAGGCCGTTGGCCTTGGCCATCGCCATCCACCATAGATTGGTGATGTCGCCGACACCGCCGGTCATGACCCGCTTGCCCTTCAATTCCTTCACCGACGTGATGCCCTTCTGGCCGATCAGGCTGTGGGTGCCGACGGCGAGGCTGTTGAGGAACACCTTGATGCCGGCGCCTTTGTCGATGGCGCGCATGGTGTCCACCATCGACGAGCTGCCGATCGGTGCGGAGCCTGCCGCGACCTGCTGGGCCGAGCGCGTGCTCGATCCCGAGTTGATGAAGTCGAATTCGAGGCCCTCGTCTTTGAAGTAGCCCTTCTTGTCGGCGACGATGGCCGGCCAGATGGAGACCGTCACGCTGATGACCACGGCGGAGAGCGGCGTGCCGGCCGGCTGGGCGACAACCGCCGCCGGGGCGGCAAGCGCCGCCAACAGCGGAGCGATCAGGGTCAATGTTCGGATTGCGTTTCGCATCGCGTCGCTCCATCACGGGGGCAGGGACGGCGTCAGCTATTCAACATTCATGCCATGCGATCGGCGCAACCGCCAGACGATGCGACGATTGGCCGGGCCGATGTTTTTGATGCTAGAGGAACGGGATGGAACGAAAGCAAGTCATCATCGTCGGCGGCGGGCCGGTTGGCGTGGCGCTGGCGGTGCAGCTCGGAATGCGGGGCATCTCCTGCGCGCTGGTGGAAAGCCGCACCGAGGTCGGGCGCATTCCCAAGGGCCAGAACCTCACCCATCGCACGCTGGAAAATTTCTACTTCATGGGCATCGCCGATGAGCTGCGCGCGGCGCGGTTTCTGCCGCCCGGCTTCGCCATCGGCGAGATCACGAGCTACGGCGATCTGAACGGGAAATATTGGTTTGCGCCCGCGGGCCGCGAGCTGGTGCACGATTACTATTTCCAGCGCAACGACCGGCTGCCGCAGTACCAGATGGAGAAGGTGCTGCGTACGAGGATGGCGGGGCTGCCGAAGGTCGAAGCCCGGTTCGGCTGGACCGCCACGAAGGTCGAGCAGGATGCCGGCGCGGCGCGGGTCACGGTCACGAAGGATGGCGCGACCGAGGTGCTGGAGGCGGACTACGTCGTCGGCTGCGACGGCGGCCATTCCATCGTGCGCGAGCAGATCGGCATTCCGCGAAGCGGCCACGACTTCGATCAGCTCATGGTGCTGATCGTGTTCCGCTCGCGCGAGCTGCACGACGAGCTCGGCAAGCGCTTTCCGCCGAAATCGATCTATCGGGCGATGCATCCGGATCTCAACGGCTACTGGAAGTTTTTCGGCCGCATCGACGTCGGCGAGGGCTGGTTCTTCCACGCGCCGGTGCCGAAGGACACGACGCGGGACAATTTCGATTTTCACGGACTGCTCCAGGAGGCGACCGGGTTTCCGTTCAAGGCCGAGTTCGATCACGTCGGGTTCTGGGACCTGCGGGTGGCGGTCGCGGAGAAGTACCAGGTCGGGCGCGTGTTCATCGCCGGCGACGCCGCGCACAGCCATCCGCCCTATGGCGGCTTCGGGCTGAACAACGGGATCGAGGACGCGGTCAATCTCGGCTGGAAGCTCGCGGCGCGGCTCGACGGCTGGGGCGGCGATACGCTGCTGCAATCCTACAGCGACGAGCGGCGGCCGATCTTCAAGGAGGTGGCGGCGGGCTTCATCGCCGCGCGCATCCGGAACGATGGCGCCTTCCTGAATCGCTACAATCCGGCGCGCGACAAGGCGGAGTTCGAGACGGCGTGGAAGGGGCAGGAGAGCGACGTCGGCAACCGCGCGCAGGTCTACGAGCCGAGCTACGAGGGTTCGCCGGTGGTGATCGGCCCGCCGGGCGGTGTCTCGACCGCGCACGGCAAGCATGTGTTCAAGGCGCGCGCCGGGCATCATCTGGCGCCGCAGAAGCTAGCGTCTGGCCGCGACGTTTTCGAGGAGCTGGGACGCGGCTTCACGCTGCTGGCGTTCGATGCGGACGATGCGGCGGTGCGGTCGTTCGAGCAGGCGGCGGGCGGGCTGAAGGTGCCGCTGAAGATCGTGCGCGACAGCTACGCCGATGGCCGCACTAAATACGAGGCGCGGATGATCCTGGTGCGGCCGGACCAGTTCATCGTGTGGGTTGGCGACAAGGCGCCGGCCGATGCGGGACAAATCATGCGCAAGGTGGCGGGGCAGAGCTAGCCGTGGACGAGTGCAAGCACACCAGGACGGTCAAAACGGTGCAGCCGAAAACGCGCGGTTGCGAGGAATGCCTGAAGACGGGAAGTGAGTGGTTCACCTGCGCGTGTGCCGGACCTGCGGACATGTGGGATGCTGCGACCAGTCGCCGGGCCGCCATGCGACCAAGCATTATCACGCCACCAAGCATCCCATCATCGAAGGGTACGATCCGCCTGAAGGCTGGGGCTGGTGCTACGTCGATGAGATCATGCTCGACCTTGGCGACGATACGACCCCGCAGGTCGGACCGATCCCAAGATATTATTGATCGCTCAACGCCGCGTGCATTCTTCCGCTTTCGGCACGCAGGCGATGCCGACGTTGGAGCATGACGCCTCGCCGCCCGGCGCGCGCTGACAGACGCGGCAGCCGTCGGTCCATTCCAGGCAGGCGGCATTGGGCGAGGGGAGCGGGCTCGTACTCGCCGGCGTTGGTGTGGCGGCCGGCCGGGCCGGTTTCAGCGGTAGGTCTGTGGCGATGGCTTGTCCCGCCAGCGCCAACGCGATCACACCAACCGACAGCACCAGTGCGCGCATCACATGGCCCTCAAACCGGCGGGAAGCCGAACACCTCGGCCGGATTGTCAACGAAGATCAGCTTACGCGTTTTTTCGTCGGGCACCCAGTCCAGCATCTGGTCGAGCAGCGCCACGTCATTGGGCATCGGCTTGAAATATTGCGGGTGCGGCCAGTCCGAGCCCCAGAGCAGGCGGTTCGGCGCGTGCCGCACAAGTTTCTTCACCAGCGGATCGGTGTCGGAGAACGGGAAGTTGTCCTGCTTGCTGATGCGCGGCGACAGCTTCAGCCAGCAGCGGCCGGTGTCGAGGCACTGCAGGACGAACTTGAAGCCGTCGCCGTCGATGCCCTTGTTCGGATCGACGCCGCCCATGTGCTCCAGCACGAACTTGCCGGGCGTCTTCAGGATGATCGGCTTCCAGCCATCCATCTCCGGGTTGTCGGCGTGGTGGAGATAGTGCATCGACCAGCCGCGCTCGGACGTACGAGCCGCCATGCGCTGATCAATCTGCTTGGTCAGCCGCCAGGTGATGCGATAGCCGACCACGCCGGCCCTAGTGAGAATATCGAGCTCGCCGTCGGTGATCTGCGGCCACGGGATGACCACCGACTTGATGCGGTCGCCGTAGCGGCTCTGCGCGTGCAGCGCGATCTCGTAGTTGTGCTCGTACATCATCGAGATGACGTGCAGGCCGCGCGACAAGCCGAGCGCCGCCTGCATCTTCTCCCAATCCTCGAACGTCGTGTCCTCGAACTCGAGATGGCTGAAGACGTGCTTCGGCTTCAAGGTGAACTGCTGCTGCGGCCCGATGAAATGGAAGTGGCAGTCGCAGGCGCCGGGCGGCAGCGTCAGCTTCGGCTTGGGATAGCTGCGGTCGATCGGGGGCGAGAATGGACGTGGGGCTGTGCTCATCTCGCAAAGCTCACTCTTGCGCCTTGATGTTGGCCTTCTGCATGACATCGGTCCATTTCGCGGTTTCGGTGGCGAGGAACTTCCTGAATTCCTCCGGCGTGCTGCCGCGCGCCTCGGAGCCGAGCTCGCCGAGCTTGTCGGTGACCTCTTTCTTGTCCAGCGCGGCGCGGATCGCGGTGCTCAGCTTTTCGATCACCGCCGCCGGCGTATCCTTCGGGGCGAATATGCCGTTGAAGGTAATGCCCTGCACTTCGGGAAAGCCGGCTTCGGCGCTGGTCGGCACATCGGGGATGGGCGCGGCGCGCTTCGGCCCCAGCACCGCCAGTGCGCGGAGCTTGCCAGTCTCGATATACGCTCGCGAGTCGGTGAGCTGCTGGAAGCCGACATCGACATGGCCGGCCATGAGATCGCCGATCGCCGGCGCATTGCCGCGGTAGTGCACCTCCGTCCAGGTGATGCCGGTCTTGAGCTTGAGGAGCTCCGCCAGGAAATGGTTGATGCTGACGCCGCCGGATGTGGCGAGGGTAAGCTTGCCGGGGTTCTTCTTGGAGTATTCGATCAGCTCCGCCACGGTCTTCACCGGCAGCCCCGGCCGCACCAGCAGCATGTTGGTGGCGAAGGCGAGCGTGCTGACCGGCGCGAACACCTTGTCCCATTGATAGGGCGGCTTCGGCATGGTCATCGGGCCGAACATGATCGGTCCGTTCGAGCCGACGAACAGGGTGTGGCCGTCCGGCGCGGCGCGCGCGACATATTCGCCGGCAATCGTGCCGCCAGCGCCGGGGCGGTTCTCGATGATGATCGGCTGGCCGAGCGAATTGCCGATGCCGGCCTGGAGGATGCGCGTGCTGATGTCGACGTTGCCGCCGGGCGCATAGGGCACCACCAGCGTGATCGGCTTCGACGGGAACTGCTGCGCCGTGCATGGCGCGAGCGGCGCCGTGAGCAGGATCAGCCCCAACAGCCAGCGGCTCGCGTGCATGATGTCTCCCAAGACCGCCCCCGGATTTGCCGCAAGCCTAGGGTTCCGGCGCCTGGCGAACAAGCCGCGCATTCGCTGGCCTGATCCGCCGGTCAGAATCCCTTCACCACCTCGCGGACGTGCTCGACCACTGGAGGTCCATCGAAGGTGTGCGCCACGAGCTTGCGCCACTCCTGCCAGTCGGCGCTGCCGTAGAAATCCTTGGTGTGGTTCTCCACCGTCTCCCAGGTCAGGAACAGCCGGTAGCGCGACGGCTTCTCGACCGAGCGATGCAGCGACATCGCCTTGCAGCCCTTGGCTCGCTTGAAATATTGCGCGGCCTTGGCGGCGCCGGCCTCGAATTCGGCCTCCTGGCCCGGCTTGATGTCGACTTGTGCGATTTCCAGAAACATGGTGCGGTTCCTCGTGGCAGGAGTGACAGAGCGGCGATGCCGATCTCGCAACTGGTGTTCTTCGCGGGCTGGCTTGTGGCGGCGCTTATGGGCGGGGCCGCGCTTGTTTATGCCTGGACGCGATGGCTTGACCGGTCCGGGCTGAAGTGACCGGCGATCAGTTGATCTTGATATTGGCCTCTTTGATCACCCTTTGCCATTTGACGTTTTCGTCGGCGATGAATTTCTCGAACTCGGCCGGACCGGCGCCGCCGGTGACGAAGCTCCGCGCCTCCAGAGCCTTCTTGACGTCGGGCTGCGCCAGCACCTCGGCGGTGTCGGTGTGGATTTTCGCAATGATGTCCTTCGGCGTCCCGGCCGGAGCGAACAGGCCGAACGAGCCTTGCGAGGTGTAGCCCGGCACGCCGGCCTCCTGCATGGTCGGCACGTTCGGCGCCAGCGGATTGCGCGTTTCGGTCGAGATCGCCAGCGCCTTGAGCTTGCCCTCGCCGATATGCGGCAGGATGTTCGACATGCCGTTGATGGTCATATCGATCTCGCCGGAGAGGATCGCGGTGGTGGTCTCGTTGGCGCCCTTGTATGGCACCTGGACCAGCCTGATGCCGGCGATGCCGGAGAAATACTCGACGGCGATGCGCTGGATGGTGCCGGGGCCGGTGGTGCCATAGGTGAGGGTGTCGGGCTTGGCCTTGGCGAGCGCGATCAGCTCCTTGACGCTCGACACCGGGACCTTGTTGGCGACCGCGAGCATGTGCGGCAGCGACGCCATCAGCACGATCGGCTCGAACTCCTTCATCGAATAGGGCAGCGAGGCATAGAGCAGCGGATTGAGCACGAAGGTCTGGTCGGCGGCGAGGGTGAGCGTGTAGCCGTCCGGCGCGCTCTTGGCGCCCGCGACCGTGCCGATCAGCGTGTTGCCGCCGGCACGGTTCTCGATCACGACGCCCTGGCCCCATTTCTCGGCGAGCTTCTGGCCGAGCAGCCGCATCAGCACGTCGGGCGCGCCGCCCGCGGTGAACGGCACGATCACGTGCACGGTCCGCGCCGGATAGTCGAGGGCGGCGGCCGGCCGCGCCAGAATCGCGCCGAGGACGCAGACAATAGCCGTTGCGATGTGGCGCATGGATGCTCCGTGCTTGGGATGGGCGGTCGACATGGCCGCGGGCCAGGATTTATCAGATCGGGGCAGGCCAGTTCAACCGAGCCCCGGTGCGGCGTGGCGTCCGGTTGCCGCGCCCGCGGCAAGTTCCTAGCATGCCCACCGGCGGCGGCCTCGAGGAGGAAACAGATGACCCATCCCAACCACAGCACGGCGAAGCCGTCGCGGCGCCGCCTCCTCAAGGCGACCGGCGCGATCGTGGCCGGCCTTGCGGCGCCGACGTTCCTCCGCATGAGCTCGGCGCTCGCCGCCTATCCGGAACGTCCGATCAAGATCGTGGTCGCGAACACGCCGGGCGGCCCCTCCGACATTTCCGCCCGCATGATGGCGGGGTGGATGCAGGAGGCGATGGGAGGCTCGGTGTTCGTCGAGAACCGCGGCGGCGCCGGCGGCAACATCGGCTACGGCTACGCCGCGCGCGCGGACGCCGACGGCTACACCATTCTGCTCACCACCAGCGCCTATTGCGTCAATCCGAGCCTCTACCACACGGTGCCGTACGACCCGTTCAAGGACTTCGTGGCGATCTGCGAGCCGGTGGCCGGCATTCACGTGTTCGCGGTGAAGGCCGATCTTCCGGCCAACACCATGAAAGAGTTCGTGGCGCTGGTGAAGAAATCGCCCGAGAAGTTCAACGCCTCGACGCCGCCGATCGGCACCACGCCGCAGCTTCAGTGCGAGGTGCTGAAGCACATCGAAGGCATCCAGGGCATGGCGAGCGTGGTGTTCAACGGCGGCGGCGACGCGGTCAAAGCGGTGCTGTCCGATACGTGCCAGATGAACTCCGGCTCGCTCGCTCCGGCGCTGCCACTGATCCAGTCCGGCAAGCTCAAGGCGCTGGCGCAAACCGGAACGACGCGCTTTGCCGCCCTCCCGGACGTTCCGACCATGATCGAGCAGGGCTACAAGGATTTCGTGTTCGACACCTATTGCGGGCTGATGGCCCCGGCCAAGGTGCCGCACGAGATCGTCGCCAGGCTCGAGAAGGTCTGCCTCGACATCCTGGCCAATCCCGATCACAAGGCGAAATTGGTTACGGCTGGTTTCGAGGTCACCGCCAAGGACGGCAAGGGCCACGCCGAGCGAATCGCCCGAGAGATCCCCCTGTTCAAGAAGATCATCGCCGACGCAGGCATCAAACAGCTTTGACGGGCTGGGGGTCCGCCCGCCAGCAGCCCGTTCCGACTGTGGCCAAACCCAGGCGCGGATCGTGCGCCTTTGCGCGCCACGGCCACTCCATGTGTGACCGATTCACCACAGGGATTGTGGGTTATTCGCGTTGCAGCAAATTGCCATGCGGCGGCCCATTGTTTACGGTGTAGCTTCTGGGGGCGCGGAGGGGGCTGAAGATGCGATTCGCAATCGTGGCCTCGCCTTTCGATGGGCCACGTAGTGACTGACCGACCAATCATTGCCGTCACATGCTTGTCGTTCGAAGCCCAGGTTGCCGCCGGGCCGGGTATCGACGTGCTGTGCGGAACCGCGCAACGCTACGTCGACAAGCTGGAATCGGCGGTCGAGGCCGGCGGCAGCGGAATCATCAGCATCGGTATTGCCGGGGGGCTCGCGCCCGGGCTCGCCCCCGGCGACTGGGTCGTCGCCTCCGGCGTGGTGGCCGACGGCGTGCGCATTCCGACCGATCATTCCTGGTCGCGGCGGCTGTTGCAGGCGCTGCCGAGCGCGGTTCATGCCGACATTTCCGGGGTGGACGCCCCGGTGGTGGCGCAATCCGACAAGCGCAGCCTGCACGAATCCGCCGGCACCGTCGCAGTGGACATGGAATCGCATATCGCCGCCAAGATCGCGGCCCGGCATGGCGTGCCATTCGCGGCCTGCCGCGTCATCATCGATCCGGCGGAGCGGACGCTGCCGCCGGCGGCGCTGGTCGGCATGCGGGCCGACGGCCGTCCCGACGTGTTCGCCGTGATCCGTTCGCTCTGCCAGCAGCCGCGCCAGGTGTTCGCGCTGCTTCGCGTGGTGGCCGATGCCCGCGCCGCCCGCACCGCGCTGTTCCAGGGTCGCCGGCGGTTGGGCGACAATCTGAGCTTCCCGGGCCACGCCGCGCTGCAGCTCAACCCGTCGGTCTGACGCCGCGCGTCGTCAAAGAATCTTGTAAACCTCGAACTCGACCGCGCCGGGAAACATCGAGCGCCAGCCTTGCAGGTAGGCCTGCACACGCGGATCGCTGGCGATCTGCTGGCGGTTCTGTTCCAGAGTTTCCGGCGCGTCGTACTCGATTTCCTGCAGGAAGCGGCCGGGGTCGTCGACGTTCTGCAACAGTCGCACCGTCGCATCGCCGAACATCTGGTAGAGCGGCGCCGCCGACTTGATCATCGCGATGATCTGCTCCGACGCGCCGGTCAGTGTGAATTTGAAGTGCAGGGTCCGCCGGATCTTCGCCTCGCCGTTGCTCATGCTCGGGGCAGACCTTTCTGAAGGGGCGCCGGTGTCGTGGCCGATGCGCCGAGTATAGCGGCAAACCGCGGCTGCGCGCGCGCTCAGTCAACACCGGCATAACGCCACGCCGACAATCCGCCGAGTCGGAACAGGCCGTTGTTAACCCAAAAATCCCAGGCGGCATGAACCTTTTTTCAGGGAGTTTCGACTACAGATCAGGAAACAAAACCGAGGGGCGCGACACTATGTTTTCGATCAGCAAGCCGTTGGCCGGCCATACGAAATCCATCCTCACCGCGACCGCGGGCGCGGCCCTTCTCGGGCTCGTCGCACTGCCGGGCGCAGGCTTGGCGTCGAGCAGCCCGTTCCCGGCGATGTCCGGCTCATGGGCCGGCACCGGCACCATCACCACCTCGAACGGCAACAAGGAGCGCATTCGCTGCCGCGCCCGGTATGACGTCGACGGCGGCGGCTCCAATCTCGATCTCACGCTGCGTTGCGCGAGCGACAGCTATAATTTCGAGCTGCAGAGCAACGCCACCCACGCCAACGGCACCGTATCCGGCACCTGGTCGGAGAACACGCGCCATGTCGGCGGCAACATCGACGGACACTCCCGCGGCAACGCGATCAGCCTGCGGGTGTCGGGCGTGATCTCAGCGACCCTCGGTGTCAGCACCAACGCCAATCAGCAGTCGATCTCGATCCAGGCCCCCGGCACCGAATTGCAGTCGGTCGTGATCTCGCTCAACCGCGCCGGCACCCAGGTCAGCGCCAAATAGCGTCGAGTAGCGTCCAGTCGCGTCGCGTCGGTTCAGGCCCGGCCCCGGCAACGCCAGGGTCGGGCCTTATTTGTTCGGGGCCGATCGGCTAAACTTGCCCGCTAAAAGCGCGGGAGCCGACATGCTGACACGACGACATCTGATGGCGGCCTCTGCCGCGTCCCTGGTGGCGGGCGCGAGCGGCGCGCGGGCGCAGGCCGACTGGCCGAACCGGCCGGTCAAGGTGATCGTGGTCTATCCGCCGGCCGGCGGCGCCGACACCACGGCGCGCATCCTGTTCCAGAAGCTGTCCGAGATGTGGGGCAAGTCGTTCGTGATCGACAACCGCGGCGGCGCTGGCGGCACGATCGGCGAGGCGGTGGCGGCGAAGGCCGATCCCGACGGCACGACGCTGCTCTATGACGCCACCGCGTTCTCGATCAATCCGGCGCTCTATCCCAAGCTGTCGTTCGACTACACCAGGGATTTCGTGCCGGTGTTCCTGGCGTCGCTGGTGCCGAACATTCTGGTGGTCACGCCGTCTGTCGAAGCAAAGACCGTCACCGACATCATCGAGCTGGCGAAGAAGACGCCGGGCGGCCTCGACTTTGCCTCGTCCGGCAACGGCACGCTGCAGCATCTGTGCCTCGAGCTTTTGAAATTCATGGCCAAGGTGCCGATCAATCACATTCCCTATCGCGGCGGCGGGCTGGCGTTGAACGACGTGGTCGCCGGCCAGGTGAAGTACTTCTTCTCCAACGGCTCGTCGTCGGTCGGCCTCGTCCAGGGCGGCAAGGTCAAGGCGATCGCCCACACCGGCAAGGGGCGGCTCGGCACCTTGCCTGACCTGCCGGCGGTGCAGGACACTATCCCCGGCTTCGAGGCCTACGAGTGGAACGGCGTGTTCGTGCCGACCGGCACCTCGCCCGAGATCGTCACGAAGCTCAACGCCGGCCTGAACGAGGTGCTGCGGCAGCCCGACGTCATCGCGCGGTTCAAGTCGCTCAACATCGACTTCAAGGCGAACACGCCGGACGAATTCAAGTCCTTCGTCGCGGTCGAGACCGAAAAATGGGGCAAGGTGGTGCGCGAGGCCGGCATCAAGATCGGCTGAGCGTTGCGGATTCTGCGTAGTTCTATTTCCATTGAACGGAGGTTGTTATGTCGATGAACCAGCCCCTTCAAGCTCAAGCCATGCTGCGCGATCATTGGCGGATGTTCGTCATTGAAGGAGTCGTCCTGCTTATTCTGGGATTTCTCGCGGTCCTCGTTCCACCGCTCGCCACGCTCGGCGTGACGATCTTTCTCGGCTGGCTGTTTTTGGTCAGCGGCGTCATGGGTCTGATCGCGACGATCTGGGCGCGGCAGGCGCCCGGATTCTGGTGGGCGCTGATTTCGGCGCTGCTCGGCATCGCGGCCGGTTTCGTCCTGCTCGCGAGTCCCGTCGGCGGCGCGGTGTCGCTGACGCTTGTGCTGATTGTGTTCTTCGTGATGGAAGGCGTCGCCTCGGTGATGTATGCGCTGCAGCACCGTCAGCAGCTTTCGGGCCGCTGGGGCTGGATGATGTTCAGCGGATTGATCGACATTGGACTCGCCGGGATCATCTTCGTTGGGCTTCCGGGGACCGCGGCCTGGGCGCTCGGCCTGCTGGTCGGCATCAACATGATCTTCGGCGGCACCGCGCTGATCGCGATGGGCCTGCACGCGCGGAGCGGCGCGGCGTCCTGAGCCTTACCGGCGGTTCTCCGCCTCGCGGGCTGTGACGCAGGACGCCTTCGGATCGCCGAACGGCAGGCCGGTCCACATGAAGGCGTTGCTGCGGATCGAGCTTGGGAAGTCGGCCTTGGTGATGCCGCCCTGCTCGTAGGCCTCGGCCAGCTCCTTGTGGACGCGGATGTCGGCCGGGCTCTTGAAGGCCGCCGCGGCGGCGTCGAGCCGTTCGTCGCTTCGGCTCGGGCAGCCATCGACGCCGGGCTTGCAGAACGCCATCGCCTTCCAGGCGCCGATGTAGTTGGTCACCGCACTGACCAGGTTCTTCTTCATGGTGGCGTCGCAGGGCGAGAGCTTGTAGCCGATCGAGGCCTGCAGCAGCTCGAGACGAAGCTTGTCGCGCTCCTTGTTGCCGTCGCTCTGCGACGTCTTGGAATTCTCCCAGTCCTGGCGGATGCCCTTCTTCACGCTCTCCTCGAAGGTCGGGATGCGCGCGTCGGGCCTCATCGGCTCGACCTTCATGGCCATCACCGGCAAGCCCTTGTTGAGCCACGAGATGCCGGCGAAGGTCAGCGCGAACACGCTGACGGCGGCCAGGATGAAACGGACTGAACTCATGGCACTGCCCCGTAAATCCGCTGCAGCGTTAGCACGGGCATCGTTAAGGCTGGGCTAGGGATGTGCGAAGGCGCGCGTCGTCGTCACCGCCGGGTTAATGCTTTTGCGAGAATTTGCTATCGTTCCGGCCATGAGCATCACGGCCGCCACGGTGACAATCGCGCAGGACGGCGCGCGGCGCTTCGAGGCCTATCTGGCGCGGCCGGTGACCGCGCGCGGACCCGCGATCATGGTGCTGTCCGATATGTTCGGGCTGAACGAGCCGATCCGCGCCGTCGCCGATTACTATGCGGCTCTGGGACACGCGGCGTTGGTCCCCAACCTGTTCTGGCGCTCGGGCATTCCAGGTGCGATCTCATATGACGATCCGCAGCACGCCAGGGCCTGGGCGAGGCTCAAGGCGCTCGACCTCCAGGTGGTCTCGAATGACATGCGGACAGCGGTGGATTGGCTGCGCGCGCAGCCGTTCGCCAATGGCAGGGTCGCGGCGATCGGCTTCTGCGGCGGCGGGCGGTTTGCGTTTCTTGCGGCCGTGCGTTGCGGCGTCGATGCTGCGGCCTCGCTCTATGGCCTCGGCGTCTCCGAGCACGTCGGCGAGATCGGCAACGCGCGCGGCCCGCTGCAATTGCATTATGGGCTGAAGGACGAGCACGTCCCGCGCGCGGAGATCGACAAGGTCGCGGCGGGTCTGCGCGGGCGGCCGAATGTCGAGGTGTTCCTCTATCCGGAGGCCGGGCACTCGTTCGCCAACCCGGTGCGGCCGACCTACGATCCGGCGGCGGCGAAGCTTGCCGGCGAGCGCATCGCCGCGATGCTCGAGGCTATTTGAAGCCGGACAGGAACCGGTCGATGTGGGCGGTCGCGATTTTGACGGCCTTTTCATCGTCCGGCGAGAACGTGCGATTGAAGAAGCCGTGCCCGGCGCCCGGATAAAGCTGGATCTCGACCTCGGCGTTTCCGGCTGCCGCTGCGGCGACCGCGTCAATCTCGGACTTCGAAATATGCTCGTCGTTGAGCCCGTAGTGGAGCTGAAGCGGCACCGGCATCGCGCGAACCTCGTCGAGATGCTTGGCGATGCCGAGCGCGTAGAGCCCGACTGCCGCGTCGACGCCGGCGCGTGAGGCTGCGAGAAAGGCGATGCGTCCGCCCATGCAAAAGCCGATCGCCGCGATCTTGCCGTTGCAGCCGGGCTGGCGGCGCAGCCAGTCGGCGGCCACCCGGCAGTCCTCGGCCGACTGGTCGAAGTCGAACGCCTGCAATCGCTGCCATGCCTTGTCGGCCTGATCGAACGGCACGACTCCGGTGAACTCGGAGCGCCAGAACATGTTGGCCGCGACCGCGCACCAGCCGCGCCGCGCGTAGTCCTCGGCCATTTCGCGTTTCTTCGGAGCGACGCCCCACATCTCGCTGAAGATGAGCAGGCCCGGTCCGGTGCCGTTCGCCGGGCGGGCGAAGTGGCCGTCGAACCGGCGCGATCCCTCCGCTGCGATGATGGCTTCTTCGGTTTGGATCATGGTGCAGGCCCGGCCGCTCTATTTCCGCAGGCCCGCGCTCTCGACCACGCTGGTCCAGCGCCGGTGCTCGGCTTCCATGTGCTTGCGGAACTGTTCGGGCGTGTCGCCCATCGGCGCGATGGTCGAGGCCTTCAGCGCCTTCGCGACGTCATCGGCCTTCAGCGCCTCGTTGGCGGCCTCGGACAGCTTGTCGATGATCGGCTGGGGCGTGCCCGAGGGCGCGGCGATCCCGAACCACAGCACTGACTCGCAATCCGGCACGCCGGCCTCGATCATGGTGGGAAGCTCGGGGAAGAACACGCTGCGCGTCGCGTCGGTGACGGCGAGCGCCACGAGCTTGCCGCTGGCGATGTGCCCCGACACGGTGGAGGCCGGCGAGAAGTAGCCGGAGATCCGGTTGGCCAGCAGGTCGGTGACGACGTGCGGGCTGCCGGTGTAGGGCACGTGGGTGATCTTCACCTTGGCGAGCGACTTGTAGAGCTCGAGCGCCAGATGGGTCGAGCTGCCGGTGCCGGAGGAGCCGAACGTCAGCGTGTCGGGCTTGGCCCTGGCGAGCGCGGTCAGCTCCTTCACGGTCTTCACGCCGAGCTCCGGCGTCACCACCAGCACCGTCGGCGTCGAGGTGATCAGCGTGATCGGGGTGAAGTCCTTCATGATGTCGAAGTTCAGATTGGGGTTGACCGCGGCGTTGATCATGTTGGCGGCGGAGGCGATGTAGAGCGTGTAGCCGTCCTTCGGCGCGCGCGCGGCCTGGGCGCCGGCGATGCTCGAAGCGGCGCCGAGGCGATTCTCGATCACCACCTGCTGGCCCAGGATCTGGCCCATCTTGGCGCCGACCACGCGCGCGGAAATGTCGGCCGTGCTGCCGGCGGGGAAGCCGCTGATGAGGTGGATCGGCGCGTTCGGATAATCCTCGGCGTGGACGAGGCCGGCGACGCAGACCAGCGCGGCAGCGAGTGTCAGCTTTTTCATGGCGTTCCTCCCTGGCGGGCGGAGCCAAGCATGTTTCCGCGCGCCCGGCCAGCGGATGCGACGAATGGCGACACCTCAGGGCAGCGTGACGATTCCGGTCCAGAACTGCATGAAGCGGCCGGTGTCCACGTCGTATTTTCGCGCGAAGGTGAGCTTGCCGTCGGCGCCGATCCGATAGAGCACGAGAGCGGCGGGCAAGGTCGATCCGTCGCGCATCGCCATCGGCAGGATGCTGGCGGCGATCAGCAGGCGTCCGCTCGGATCGATGGCGAAGGTGCGGAGGTGAATGGTCCGCGCCTCGATGTTCTGGATGAGCGTCGGCTCGCCGGTCGCCGGATTGATCGAAAACGTCGCGACGTTGTTCTCGCCGCCCTTGAATACCTTCCGGCCGCCGACGTCCTCAGTGCCGGAGTTGCGGTTGGTCATGGTGACGAAACGGCCGTTCGGATGGATGTGGATCGCGCCGGCCATCTGGGTGTGGACGTTGTTGGCGCGGTCGATCAGCGAGCTCTTGATGAACATCGCCTCGCCCGGCAGCGTGCCGTTGTCGTTCAGCCGATAGACATGCAGCTCGCTCTGCCGTTCGACCGACAGGAACAGCCACGGCTCGCTCGGGTGGATGTCGAAGTGGCGCGGGCCGAAGCCGAGCCCATTGCCGCGCTGGATCGAGGCGAGGTTCGACAGCGCGCCATCCTTGAAGCCGTAGACCTTGAGCGCGCCCGGATCCTCGGGCTTGTTCGCCTCCGGGTTGTTGCCGCGCGTCACCATGATTGCCGTGCGGTTGCCCGGCGTGGTTAGGACCTGATGCGCGAAAATTCCGACGTCGAGCTTCTCGCGCGGGGCGACCGGCTCGCCGAGCGCGCCATCGGGCTTGATGCGATGGACCGTGATGTTGCTCGGATAATTGTAGGCGGTGAGCAGGAATTCGCCGGTGCGGTCGACGCTGCAATGCACCGGCCGCGACGGCAGCGCGACGCTGTCGCCATGCGGCATGAGCGCGCCCGACGCCGGATCGATGCGAAAGGCGCTGGCGATGTGCCGCGTCCCGGGGATGGTGCCGGGCCCGCCGTCGCTCGACACCGCGTAGAGATATTTCTTCGACGGATGCGGCCAGACGTATTGCACGTTGGCGCCCGGAATCGTGACCGCGTCGCGGCGGGTCAGCGCCGCACCCTCGACGTCGATGTCGAAGCGCGCAAGCTCGGGACCGATGCTCTGGTAGAACACCGAGTGCGTCATAACGCTCCGCCCGGGTTTTCGTTGATTTCTACATTGCACAAGGCTTCAGCGGGGAGTCAAAATAAACGCCGTTCGCCGATGACGCAAAACAAAACCGGAGATCGCTGCCACGGGTTGGGACTTGCAAGCACACAGGGGAGGATACGCCATGGAATTCCCGCGTCGCAGGTTTCTGCATCTGGCGGCTGGCGCCGCCGCGATGCCAGCGTTCTCGCGCTCCGCCCGTGCGGAAGCCTATCCGACCAAGCCGGTCCGCCTGATCGTTCAGGTCCCTGCCGGGAGTGCGCCGGACATCATCGGACGCGTGATCGGCGACTGGCTCAGCGAGCGCATGGGTCAGCAGTTCGTTGTCGAGAACCGGCCTGGCGCGAGCGGCAACATCGCGACCGAAGGCGTGATCCGCGCGGCGCCCGATGGCTACACGCTGCTCCTTGCCATGTCGTCAAACGCCATCAACGCTTCGCTCTACCACAATCTGCGTTTCAGCTTCGAGCGCGACGCCGCGCATGTGGCGAGCATCGCGCGGATTCCGCTGGCATTGGTCGTCAACCCCGGGGTCCAATCGAAAACGATTCCGGAGTTCATCGCTTATGCCAAGGCCAATCCGGGCAAGGTCAACGCCGCCTCGACCGGCAACGGGACGCCGCTGCATGTCGCCGCCGAGCTGTTCAACATGCTGGCGGGCGTGACACTGGTGCACGTGGCCTACCGAGGCGAACCGTCGGTGTGGCCCGACCTCCTGAGCGGCCAGGTGCAGGCGATGTTCGCGGTTCTGCCGTCGGCGCTGCCCTACATCAAGGGAGGGCAGGTGCGCGCCCTGGGTGTGACGGCCGCAACGAGACAGGCGGTGTTGCCGGACGTTGCAGCCATCGCCGAATTCCTGCCGGGCTACGAGGCGAGCGGCTGGTACGGCGTCGCCGCGCCCAAGGACACGCCTGCGGAGATTGTTGAAAAGCTCAACAAGGAAATCAACGCCGGCCTCGCTGACGCCAAGACCAGCAAGCGACTCGCCGATCTCGGCTGTCTGGTGTTCTCGGGCTCGCCCGCCAGCTTCAGCACGTTCATCGCCGGCGAAACCGAGAAGTGGACCCGCGTGGTTCGCACCGCGGGTTTGCGGGCGGAGTAGGCGGCTACTCCGCCGCCTGCGCCGGTGGCGCGGAATCGATGAAGCCGCCGGACTGCCGCCGCCACAGATCGGCGTAATGACCGCCGGCGCGAAGCAGTTCGGCGTGCGTGCCCTGCTCGACGATGCGGCCGCGGTCGACCACCACCAGCCGGTCCATCCGCGCGATGGTCGAGAGCCGATGCGCGATGGCAATCACGGTCTTGCCGGCCATCAGCGTATCGAGGCTCGCCTGGATCGCGCCCTCGACCTCGCTGTCGAGCGAGGAGGTGGCCTCGTCGAGAACCAGGATCGGCGCGTTCTTCAGGATGACCCGGGCGATGGCGATGCGCTGGCGCTGGCCGCCGCTGAGTTTGACGCCGCGCTCGCCGACATGGGCGTCGTAGCCGCGCCGGCCGCGCCAGTCTTCCAGTTCGAGGATGAACTCGTGGGCCTGGGCCTGCTTCGCCGCGGCAACGATCTCGGCCTCGGTGGCGTCGGGCTTGCCGTAGCGGATGTTGTCGCGGATCGTGCGATGCAGCAGCGACGTGTCCTGCGTCACCACGGAAATCTGCGTGCGCAGGCTCTCCTGCGTCGCCTGGGCGATGTCCTGGCCGTCGATCAGGATCTTGCCGTCTTCGAGGTCGAAGAACCGCAGCATCAGGTTGACCAGGGTGGACTTGCCGGCGCCGGAGCGGCCAATGAGGCCGATGCGCTCGCCGGGATGAATCGTCAGCGACAGCCCGTCGATCAGCCCGCTCTCGCGGCCGTAGCCGAAGCGGATGTCCTTGAACTCGATCTCGCCGCGCGGCACCGCGAGCGCGCCGGCGTCGGGCTGGTCGGTCAACTGGATCGGGCGGGCGATGGTCATCATGCCCTCCTGCACCACCCCGATGTTCTCGAAAATCTCGGTGACGCGCATCGCCACCCAGCCGGCGATGTTGATGATCTGCCACGACAACGGCAGCGCCATCGCCACGGTGCCGACCTCGACCTTGCCGTGCACCCAGAGCCAGATCGCCATGCCGCCGGTGCCGGTGACGAGCATGGCGTTGAGCGTGGAGAGCGTGAAGCTGAACAGCGTGTTCAGTCTGAGTGAATTGTAGAACAGACCGGTGTGCTCCTCGAACGCCTCGCGCACATAGGCGTCCTCGTCGCGGGCGCGGGCGAACAGCTTGACCGTGAGGATGTTGGTGTAGGTGTCGACGATGCGGCCGACCAGCCAGGAGCGCGCCTCGGACACCTCCTTGGAGCGGTCGCGCATGCGCGGCACGAACACCCGCAGCATGATGATGTAGCTGACGAACCACAGCACGATCGGCAGCGCCAGCCAGCGGTCGGCGGAGGCGAGCAGGATCAGCGCGGCGGTGCCGTAGACCAGGATGTACCAGACGCCGGTGATCAGGGCGACGAGGCTCTCGCGCACCGCCGGGCCGGTCTGCATCACGCGGTTGGCGATGCGGCCGGCGAAATCGTTCTGGAAGAACGCCCACGACTGCCGGGCCACATGGAAGTGGTTCTGCCAGCGGATCATGTTGGCGACGTTGACCGCGATCGCCTGGTTGCTGACGAGGTTCTGCGCCATCTGCGACAGCGGGCGGAGCAGCAGCAGCACGACCGCCATGCCGAGCAGCATCGGCCAGTTTTCCGTCCACAGCGTGGCCGGGTTGCTCGACGTCACGAGTGTGACGATGCGGCCCATGAACACCGGGATCGCCGAGTCGAGCAGCGCGACAACGAGGCCGGCCACGAACAGCGCCGCGAACAGACCTTTGGCCTGGCGCGCGAAGTGCCAGTAGAACGCCACGAGTCCGGCCGGCGGCTGCGATTGCGCCGGCAGTTCGGTCGGGTCCAGGGCTTTTTCGAACAGGTGGAACATGGGGGAGGAATGCACGTAATTACGGTTCGTGACCAGACAATGGCGGCGCGTTCAACGAATTATTCGATCACCTTGTCGGCGCGGGCTATGAGCGTCGACGGCACCGTGAGGCCGATGGCTCGGGCGGTCTTGAGATTGATGACCAGTTCGAACTTGGTCGGCTGTGTGACCGGCAGATCGGCCGGCTTTTCGCCCTTGAGGATGCGGCCGACATAGAGCCCGGACTGTCGATAGGCGTCCGACAAGTCTGGTCCGTAACTGACGAGCCCACCCTCGCTCGGAAATTCACGCCATTGATACACCGCGGCGATGGCGTAACGCGCCGCGAGGACCACGATCTGCTGACGGTTGTTGTTGAAGAACGCATCCGCTCCGACCACCAGCGCCGTGACCTTGCGTTCGGCGAGGGTCGCGAACGCAGCATCGATGGCGCGCGGGTCGCCGGTGCGGAGCAAGACGAGTTCACGGCCGCTGGCCTTGGCGGCTGTCCGCAAGTCCTGCTCCTGGACCTCGACGCCGGGGCGATTGGCGTTGACCAGCGCGCCGACAACCTTGGCACCCGGCACAAGCTCGCTCAGGATCTCAAATCGCTTGGCGTCGAGTTCGATGGTGAGTCCGGCGTTGCCGGTGGCGTTGCCGCCAGGACGATTGAGACTTGCCACCAGTCCGCTTTGCACCGGATCGGAGACTGCGGTGAAGACGATCGGAATGGTGGAGGTGGCAGCCTTCGCCGCGAGCGCCGCCGCCGGGCCGCCGACGCTGGCAATCACGGTCACATTCTGGCGAACTAGTTCCGCCGCGAGACCGGGCAGGCGATCGTAATGGTCGTCCGCGCCGCGTTTGACGAGGGTGACGTTGTCGCCCGGAGTGAAGCCTGCCTCCTTCAAGCCACGCAGCAGGCTTTCAAGCTGATCGCGGCGCGGTTCGGGGGCGCCGCTGTTGAGCAGGCCGATCACCGGCATAGCCTTCTGCGCGCGAGCCGCCAGCGGCGACATCGCCACGCTGCCGAGAATTCCCAGGAATGTACGCCGCTGCATTTTCTCTCCCGCTCCGGAGTTTAAGCGGCTCGAGGCCTGCTCGCGCCGCCTCATTCAATCACCTCATCGGCGATGCCGAGCAATTGCGGGTGAAATTCGAGCCCAAGCGCCTTGGCGGTCTTTAAGTTGATGACGAACTCGAATTTGGCCGATTGCACCACCGGCAGGTCGGACGGCTTCGCGCCTTTGAGAATTCGGGCGGCATAAACGCCGGCCTGCCGGTAGCCGTCCTTGAAGTTGGTGCCGTAGCTCATCAGCCCGCCGGCCGCCGTCCATTCTCGTCGCGTGTACATTGCTGGAATGCGATGACTCGCGGCTAGCGCAGAGATTCTCGCGATCCTCGTATGGATGGTGGGATCGCCGGCCACCAGGATAGCCTGGGCCTGCGCCTGATCGATGGCCGCGAACGCATGGTCGACTTCGGCGGGGTTGCGTGCGGAAAAAATCTTGAGCTCCAGACCGAGCTTCTGCGCGGCCTCCTGCGTGTCGGCTGTCTGGCGCGCGGATTCCCGGCTGCTCGGATTGATGAGCAATGCCACGGTCTTCGCGCCGGGAATGATTTCGTGCAGCAGGCCCAGTCCCTTTGCCGACAACTCGGTGACGAGAAAGTTCACCCCGGTGATGTTGCCCTCAGGCCGGCTCAGGCTCTTCACCAGGCCGAGGCTGATCGGGTCGCCGCCGCTGGTGAATACGATCGGAATCGTGGCGGTAGCCGCTTTCGCGGCAAGATTCGAATCGTTGCCACCAACCGCGGCGATCACGCCGACCTTCCGCCGCGCCAGGTCGGCCGCCATCGCGGGCAGCTTGTCGAATTGGCCCTCGGCCCATCGGTACTCGATCGCAAGATTGCGGCCTTCCTCGTAGCCGCCTTCCTTGAGACCCTGGCGAAATGCCGTGAGCTCGCCCGCAAACGACTGTGCATCCGCACCGTGAAGCCAGCCGATGACCGGCATGGCGTCTTGCGCGCGAACGGCGAGCGGCGACATCGCCACACCGCCGAGAATTCCCAGGAATGTACGCCGCTGCATTTTCTCTCCCGCTGCGGAGTTTAAGCGGCTGGAGGCCTGCTTAACAGAGTACTCCGGCGCTACTGCCGCTTGAGCGTGTAGATCACCCGGTCGAGGTGGATCATCGCAGTGTCGGCATCGCGGAAGTGGAAGGTATGCAGCGCCTTCAGGCAGCGCACATCCACACTCGGGATGTCGCCCTTGGGGAAGCCGAGGCGGGCGGCGGCCGCGGCGGGATTGGGCTCCGGCAGATTGCCCTGGAACAGCGCGTCGACCTGGATCGTATTGGTTTCGTAGAGCACCTTGCTCTTGCAATCGAACGGCTTGAACTTCGACGTGACCGAATGCGGCCCGAATGTCACGTCGACATTGAGCTGGCGCCGGCCGGCGGCGGCGAGCGAGGCTTGCCCGTCCGGACGCACCCACGGCGCGGGCATGGCCTCGACGATCTGCCATTTGCCGAGGATCGAAACGCCGGCGGCCGGCGCGTCCGGCGCGAGAACACAGAGTGCGGCGAATGCCAGGGCGGCGCGGTAGGTGGTTCGCTGCGTCATGCGGAGAGCCCCGCCGCTGCTGCTGCGGCGCGCAGGCATGCCGGGCACATGCAATCCTCGGCGGCGTCCGCCGGCATCGGCAGCCGATAGGTTTCGTCGACGCACCAGCATGTGCCGCCGCTGCCGCCCGAGCCGCATTCGAACGCCGTACCGCAGCGGGCGCAGGCGAGCCGCCGCGGCAGCAGGGTTGATGGAGTTTGCGCTGGAATCATCACGGCATTATTGGGCGTCATCGCCGGCAAGATCAATCATCCCGGCATGGCCGTGTTGCGGCAGGGCATGGCGGCAAATCCGGGCCATACTTATGGTAGGGCAGGTGCTTTCGCTGGAACCCTAAGGAACATATTGATGATCGATCTGTATTACTGGACCACGCCGAACGGCCACAAAGTCACGATGATGCTGGAAGAGACCGGCACGCCCTACAAGGTCTTCCCGGTCAACATCGGCAAGGGCGAGCAGTTCAAGGCTGACTTCCTGGCGATTTCCCCGAACAACCGCATCCCGGCGATGGTCGACCACGATCCGCCCGGCGGCGGCAAGCCGATCTCGGTGTTCGAATCCGGCGCCATGCTGGTCTATCTCGCCGAGAAGATCGGAAAATTCCTGCCGAAGGAGCCGGCGGCGCGCGCCGACGTGTTGCAGTGGCTGTTCTGGCAGATGGGCGGTCTCGGTCCGATGTCCGGCCAGAACAATCATTTCAGCAATTACGCGCAGGAGAAGCTGCAGTACGCGATGGACCGCTATCGCAACGAGGTGAATAGGCTTTACGGCGTGATGAACCGCAGGCTCGCCGACCGGCCATTCCTGGCCGGCGAATATTCCATCGCCGACATGGCGAGCTATCCCTGGGTCGTGCCGCACGAGCGGCAAGGCCAGAAGATCGCCGACTTCCCGCACCTGAAGAAATGGCTCGAAACGATCGCGGCGCGTCCGGCCACGGTGAGGGCCTATGCCCATGTGCAGAAGGTCAATCCGGGGCCCGGCGGCATCCGCACCGCGGAAGAGCGCGCCATCCTGTTCGGCCAGACCGCGGCTTCGATCGAGAAGGCGGCCTCGTCCGCGCGCTGAGCGCGCGCGACCGAAACGAAACGGGCCGCTCCCGCAAGCGGCCCGTTTTATTTGCGTTGGGTGCAGGCGATCAGGTGCCGCGGCCCCACAGTCCGCAGTAGCGCCGCGCGACGAACGGCAGGCCGTTGGCATAGCCGGGCATGTTCGCGTACTTCTCCAGCTTGAACTCCTTCTCGGCCTCGTCCCAGCACTTGCCCGCCTGGCCGAGTTTCTTCATCTCCGCCGAGGCATCGCGGTAGAGCGTGAGCACTGCCTTGGCATCATCCTTGGTGCCCAGGCGGCCATTCGGTGCGCCCGGATGACCGGGGATCAGCCGTTCCCAGTCGAGCGCGATGACCTTCTCGACGAAGGCTTCGGTCTCGATCGGGAAGAAGTCGATCATGCCGCGGCCGGGAAATGAGCCGACCGGGATGGTATCGACGACGAAGATGATCTTCTCCTTCGGCAGCCGGATCACGAGGTTGGAGTCGGAGTGATTGGGGCCGAGGTAGAGCAGTTCCATCGTGGTGCCGCCGAGCTTGATGACCTTCTTGTTGCCGATCGCCTCGTCCGGCAGCGGCGTGTGCGGATCGTTGACCTGCTTCAAGTGCATCATCGCATTCCTGTGCGCGATGATCTGGGCGCCAGCATCCTTGAAAGCCTTGCCGCCGGCGATGTGGTCGAAGTGGTGATGGCTGTAGATCAGGAACTTGATCGGCTTATCGGTGACCTTCTTGATCTCGTCGACATATTGCTGGCCGCCAGTCGGCCGGCCGTAAGCCACCGGATCGGTCGCGATCACGCCGGCCGGCGTGACAACGAAGATCGACTGATGATTGCCGTTGCGGAAGACGTAGACGTTCTCGGTCCCATCGACCTTTTTGGTCTCGATCTGCGGCCGTTGCTGCGCCTTGGCCGGTTGGCCAAGCACAGCCGCGAGCAATACAGCCGCCAGCGAAGTGTACATAGTCCGTGACATGGTCGCCCCCTTCTGAGTTTTCGTCGCAGGTTCAGAATAAACGGAACCATGTTCTTGAACAGCAAGCGGCGCGCACCTATTCCCGGCGCGCGCCGCGATATTTCCAAACGTGATGGGCGATTACTGGTCGCCGCCGACGAAGCCGGAGATTTTCCAGCCGCCGGCCTCCTTGCTGTAGCAGAGCTGATCGTTGCCGAGCGGGGTCAGTGCCTCGGCCGGCACGAAGCCGGTCTTGCCCGAGGGCGTCACCACCTTCAGCATCGGCCCGGGCTGGGCGTTCTGGTCCGGCATCACCCGCACGAAATGCAGGCCGAGCTTCTCGATCACCGGCGAATTCGGCTGCTGGCCCGAATGCACCTCGAGCCCGGCCTGGGTCGGATAGGCCCAATCGCCTTCGTCGGTGCCGGTCGCCTTGGCGAGGGCTTCGAGCTCCTGCGCATTGAAGGTCGGGTCGGCCGGCGCGCAGATGGTGTCCTTGCGGTCGGGAAACGGCGTGCCGGTCGGATCGCCGGAGGCGGCGCCCAGCATCTCCCAGCCCGGCGCGTCCTTGCCGTCGAGTTGGATCGCCTTGGCGAGATTGTCGAGGGCGGGCTTCTTCTTGTCGGCCTTGTCGCCCTTCTCGCCCATCCAGAAGAAGTTTTGCGCCACGAGAGCGGCGAGCGCCTTGCGGTCCTTCTTCTCGGCCGCGGCGCCGAGCTGCTTGCGGAACGCCTCGAAGCTCGGATCGTTGACCGCTGCCGGCGCGCTGATTGCCACCGCCTTGTAAGGCTTGGCCGCCGCCTGCTGCTGCTGCTGCTGTTGCTGCGGCGGAGGTCCGGCCGGTCCGCGCGGCGGCGGCCCGCCCTGACCGCCGGCCGGCGGCAGTGGGCCAGAGCGCGGCGCTTGGCCCTGCGCCAGCGCAGGGGCGGCGAACAGCATGGATGCGATGACTGAAGCGGCAATGGCGCGATGGCGCATCGGGGGTATCTCCTTCGGTGAACCCAATGACTGGAATCTACGTCAGAATAAGTCGGTGTTGCGGCCTTCGAGGTTGAGCCGGACGATCTTTTTGACGGCCTGAATTTTGAGCATGATCTTATCCGAAAACCGGTTCCCACTTTTCGGGATCATGCTTCAGTCACCCCCGGCGATATATCCGGCGATCCGCCAGCCGCCGACCAAGTCCTTGATGTAGCAGAGCCGTTCGGCGGTCAGCGACATCAGGCTGTTGGGTGCGGCGAAGCCCGGCGTCCCGTCCGGCAGGGCGACGCGCGCCCACAGGTTGCGGCCGGGGGCGGGCTCGCTGTCGGGGCCTTCGAATCCCAGGAGGCGCACGAAATGGGGTCCGACCATGCCGGCGACGGCCGCGTCCGGCTGGGGGGCTGTCCGCACCGGCGTCTCGTCGGTGCGCGGGTAGGCCCAGTCGATGCCGGTGGTGTAGGTGGTGTCGAGCAGCTTGGAGAATGCCGCGCTGTCATAGCCGGGGCGTGCAGGTGCGCAGACGATGCCGGGGCGGGATTCCAGCGACTCGATGGTGGCCTCCGCGGCAAAGGCGGCGAGCAAGTCCCAGCCGCTGCCGTTGCCCTGTTCGAGCGCGATCGCGGCGGCGAGATTGTCCACCGCGGGCTTGCGCGGATCGAAGGCCTGGCCGAAGTCGCGGCCCCAGAAGAATCCCTGCTGCACCACGAGCGGCGTCAGTTCGGCATAGATGCGCGTCTTGGCGGCGGCGGCGAGCGCCGTGCGAAACGCACTGAAGCTCGCGTCGCCGGATGCGGCCGGCCGCGCGATCGCGACAGGCGCGTAGGGCTTGGGCGGGCGCGGCGGCGACTGCGCGAGCGCCGGCGCAAGCGACAGTGCGAGCAGAAGGGTCGAGGCGAGAGCGCGCATGGTTCGTGCCGAATCGCGGGCCGTCAGGTTAGCGCCTGAACCAGCCCTGCGCATCTCGCGTTCTCAACCGGCGCGGCCCATGCTAGGCCCCTTCCGATCCGCACCCTTCACAACGAGATTGCCATGCCTGCGATGCTTTCCTCGTCCTATGTCCTGCCGATCCTGATGCTGCTCGGCTCGAATATTTTCATGACCATGGCCTGGTATTGGCACCTGAAATACAAGGAGGTGCCGCTGTTCGGCGTGATCCTGCTGAGTTGGGGTCTGGCCTTCGTCGAATACTGCCTGGCGGTGCCGGCCAACCGCTGGGGCAATGCGGTCTATACGGCAGCGCAATTGAAGACCATGCAGGAGGTGATCACGCTCGTGGTGTTCGCCGGATTTTCGGTGGTCTATCTCCAACAGGCGCTCAACTGGAATCATGCGGTCGGCTTCGCATTGATCGCGGGGGGCGCCTTTTTTGTCTTTCGCGGGCCGCTTTGACGCTTAGGCCGCAACTGACTCGGTCCGCGCATGACCTCACAGCCGGCGCTCAACGCACTGAACTTCTTCATGGCAGACGTCCGGGATGGGCTCGGTCCCTTTCTCGGCGTCTACCTGCAATCGAAGAACTGGTCGCCGGCCGAGATCGGTCTGGTGATGACCATCGGCGGGCTCGTCGGCATGGTGGCGACCGCACCGCTCGGCGCGCTGGTTGACCGCATCCGCGCCAAGCGCGCGATGATTGCCGTGTCGGCCATCGCGACCGTGCTGGCGTCGGTCATCATCGTCTTCGCGCCGGGCTTTATCGTCACGGCAGTGTCGCAGTCGATCAGCGGCATTGCCGGCGCAGCGATCCTGCCGGCGATCGCGGGCATCACGCTCGGACTGGTCAAGCAGGAAGGCTACACGCATCAGGTCGGCCGGAACGAGGCGTTCAATCACGCCGGCAATCTCGTCGCGGCCGTTCTCGCCGGCGCGTTCGGTTACATCTTCGGCATCGGCGCGGTGTTCGGCGTGATGGCGGCGATGGCCGCGGCTTCGCTCATCGCGACCTGGTTCATCGATCCGAACAAGATCGATCACCGGGCCGCGCGCGGATTGCCCGGTAAGGAGGGCGGTGCTGCGGCGTCCGGTTGGTCGACGCTCGCGACCTCGAAGCCGCTGCTGGTGCTGGCGGTTACGCTATTGCTGTTTCATCTGGGCAATGCCGCGATGCTGCCGCTGCTCGGCCAGGCGCTGGTGGCGAGCGGCGCGGGCGACGCCAGCGCCTTCACCGGGGCGACCGTGGTGGTGGCGCAGTTGACGATGGTACCGATGGCGATCCTGGCGGCGCGGCTCGCCGAGGCGCGCGGCTACTGGATCGTGTTCGTGCTGGCGCTCGTAGCCCTGCCCATTCGTGGCGCGATCGCGGCCGTGGTGACCGGACCGATTGGGCTTGTGCCGGTGCAGATGCTCGACGGGGTCGGTGCGGGATTGCTCGGCGTCGCGGTGCCAGGACTCGTGGCGCGCATCCTGTCGGGCACCGGCCATGTCAATGCCGGTCTCGGCGCGGTGATGACGATGCAGGGCGTCGGCGCGGCGCTCAGCCCCGCGCTCGGCGGTTATGTCGCGGAGAAGCTCGGCTATGCATCGTCGTTCCTGGTGCTCGGCGCGGTCGCGCTGGTGGCGCTCGTGCTCTGGACCGTGACGCGTCCGATCACGGCGGAATTCGGCGGCAAGCCGGACTGACCCGATTGCGCGATGGCGCTCGGCAATGGGATCATGGGTCACCGAACAACCAAGGTGACGACACATGATCAAGATCACGCCGGTGATGAAGGACCTGCTGGACAAGGCGCTGGCCGATGGCACGCCCTGCCTGATCGGCACGGCATCGAAGGACGGCCATCCGCAGATTAGCCCGAAGGGCAGCGTCGCGGTCTTTGGCGACGGCACACTGTGCTACTGGGAGCGCAGCCACCGCTCGTCGCAGAAGCGGCTCGGCGAAAATCCGAATGTCGTGGTCTACTACCGCAACGCGGCGCGGAAGGAGAATCCATATCGCGCCGGCTGCATCCGCTTCCACGGCAAGGCGCGGCTGGTCACCAGCGGGCCCGACCGGGACAAAGCTTGGGAGCTGACCAACCACGAAGAGCAATCGAAAGACCCGGACAAGAAGGGCGCGGCGGTCATCATCGATCTCGACCTGATCGAGCAGATCGACAGCTCCGTCATTATGAAAAAGGATTGAGTGAATTCATGGCCACGCATCGCCTGGACGCTTCGCACGAGACCGTGCATTGGGGTTTCTTCGACGCCAAGCTGCCGCCGCAGATGACGATCGATTCCGGCGACACCGTCACGATCTCGACGGTGTCGGGCACGCTGGGCTGGCTGCCGAAGCCGGAAAGCGGTCTGACCGTGCCGCCCGCGCTGCAGGCGATCCACGACAAGGTGCAGGCCAAGATGGGCGGGCCACACATCCTCACCGGGCCGGTCGCGGTGCGCGGCGCCAAGGCCGGTCAGGTGCTCGAGGTCCGCATCAAGGCGATCGAACTCTGCCAGGACTGGGGCTACAACACGGTCCGGCCGCTCGCCGGCGCGCTGCCCGACGACTTCAAGGAATTCCGGCAGATCCACATCCCGCTCGACAAGCAGCGGATGATCGGCAAGTTGCCGTGGGGACTCGATATCGAGTTGAAACCCTTCTTCGGCATCATGGCGGTGGCGCCGCCAGCCGCGTGGGGCATGATCAACTCGCCGCCGCCGCGGCGGAATGGCGGCAACATGGACAACAAGGAGCTGGTGGCCGGCACCACGCTCTATCTGCCGATCCACACCGACGGCGCGCTGTTCTCCTGCGGCGACGGCCACGGCGTGCAGGGCGACGGCGAGGTTTGCATCACCGCGATCGAGACGGGTCTCACCGGCACCTTCGAGCTGATCGTGCGCACCGACATGTCGCCGCTCGAATGGCCGATGGCGGAGACGCCGACGCATGTGATGACGATGGCGTTCGATCCGGATCTCGACGACTGCGTGGTGATCGCGCTCCGCGACATGATCAAGCTGATCTGCGCGCGGACCGGCATCTCGCGCGAGGATGCGTACACGCTGTGCAGCCTCGCCGCCGATCTGCGCGTCACGCAGGTGGTCAACGGGGCGAAGGGCATCCACGTCATGCTGGAGAAGAAGCTGCTGCAAAAGGGCAAATAAAGCGGCGCCTCACGCAGCGATGGCGGGCTCTTTGGTGATGCCGAAAATCTCGGCCAGCGCCGCCTCACCCCGGCGCGTCATCGTCAGCGCGCGGCTCTTCGTTGAACGTAGCAGCCAGCCCCGCTCGATGGCGACGCCGGCCAGCATGGCGCCAAGCGCGCCGCCGAGGTGAGGGCGGCGCTCGCTCCAGTCCAGGCAGTTCCGTGTCAGTGCGCGCTTGTGCTTGCTCAGCGCATCGACGTCGATGCCGAGGCGCTCCTTGAAAAAAGCCTTGCCGTCATCGGTCAGATCGAAGTGGCCCGGATGGGCGACCAGATGGCCGTCGCGCAGCAGCGCCGCGGTGATCTGCACGGCGATCCGGCCGGCCAGATGGTCGTAACAGGTGCGCGCTTCGCGAAGCTCGACGTCGCAGCTCGTCCGGGGGCGGTGGCGCGGCGCGCCATCGACCGCGGCCAGCGCCTCGAGCGCAGTCGCGACCGCCGGCGACGCCAACCGGTAATAGCGATGGCGGCCTTGCGGGAAGACCGTGAGCAGCCGCCCGTCCGTCAGCTTGGCGAGGTGGCCGCTCGCGGTCTGCGGCGACACGCCGGCGGAGTTAGCGAGCTCGGTTGCCGTATAGGCGCGGCCGTCCATCAGCAGCGCCAGCATGTTGGCGCGGGCCGGATCGCCGATCAGCGCGGCGATCTCCGCAACATAAGGTCCGGCAGCCATCGTCGCCTCCGATCAGAACCAGGACGTCTGCTCGCGCTCGGCGAATTCGCGCCCGAGCGCGCACGCGACCAGCGGCCGCGCGGCTTCGACGGTGATTTCAATCAACATCTTCGGGTTTGGCAAGCTCGCCACGAACATCAGCATGGAGGTGGGCCGGGCGCGGCCAAGAATGCGGCGGCAAATCTCCCGGTAGCCCGGAAGGTCGGCGGGGCGGACCAGGTAATGCGTGACGCGCACGATGTCGCCGGTGGTCATGCCGCCCTGTTCGAGCGCGGCGATGGTGTTGCGCCAGGCGCATTCGGCCTGCGCGGTGAAGTCGTCGGCCAGCTCGCCGCCGTCGAAGCCCGCGGTTCCAGAAGTCACCAGCCAGCGGTGCCGGTCGTCGAGCATGACGGCATCGCTGTAGGGCGCCGTTCGCCCCACAATCCCGGTGTCGATATCGGATCGGTTCATCGCAATTCTCCGCTCGTTTCCCAGCGGACGGACAGTACCTTGGACCGAGGCGGCGTTGTTTCGGCCGATGCTGAACTGTCGCCAGGCCGTGGTTCCACTTTGCCGCCAATGCGTCGACTCATGGTCTTTGGGCCATGACTTTGCCGCACTGAATCGTCTATATGACTGCATTGATTAGTCGCCGCCTCGCGCCCGATTCCTGTTTCGCGGGTGAGGATGTTGATGTCACTCGATCCAAAATTTTCCGCCGCGCTGGCATTGCATCGTTTTGGCCTCGGCCCCCGCCGCGGCTCGATTGCGGCGATCGCCTCCGATCCGCGCGGCGCATTGCTGGCCGAACTCGATCGCCCCGACATCGGCCAGATCGCCGGCGGCAACCTGATGACCAGCGCGCAGGCGGTGCGCGCGTCGTTCGAATTCCGCGCCGAGCGCCGCGCACGTCAGATCGTCGCCAAGCGCGAGGCCGATGAGCGCCAGCGCACCATGGGCATGGCCGAGACCGACAAATCGGCGGCTCCGAATGGGCCCGACGCGCCGGCCAAGCCGGAAGAGCGCAACGTGGTGCGCGAGACGTTCCGCGCCGAAGCCAGTGCCCGCTTCGCCGCGGCGCTCGGCGCCGAGTTGGGCTTCGCCGAGCGGCTGGTGTGGTTCTGGTCGAACCATTTCTGCGTGTCCGCCGACAAGGTGCCGAGCTTCGCCGGCAGCTATGAGCGCGAGGCGATCCGTTCGCATGTGCTCGGGCGTTTCACCGACATGCTGCTGGCGGCCGAAAGCCATCCCGCTATGCTGTTTTATCTCGACAATGCCGCCTCGGTCGGACCCAATTCGGTCGCCGGTATCAACCGTAGCCGCGGACTGAACGAGAACCTGGCGCGTGAAATCCTGGAACTGCACACGCTCGGCGTCCGCACCGGCTACACCCAGGACGACGTCACGAACTTCGCCAAGGTGCTGACCGGCTGGAGCTTCACTGCGGCTCAGGTGCCCGAGCATGGCGGCGAGTTCGTCTTCATCCCGCGCCTGCACGAGCCGGGCGCGCAGACCGTGCTCGGCAAAAGCTATCCGCAGCCGAATATCGAACAGGGCCGCGCCGTGCTGACCGACCTGGCGCAGCATCCGGCGACGGCACAGCATCTTGCCCACAAGCTGGCGCAGCATTTCGTCGCCGATGAGCCGCCGCCGGCGCTGGTCGAGCAGTTGGCGCAGACATTCCATTCGAGCGACGGCAATCTCAAGGAGATGGCGAGAGTGCTGGTGACCTCGTCGGAGGCGTGGGACACGCCGCGCGGCAAGCTGAAGTCGCCGGCCGAATGGATCATGGCGAGCCTGCGAGCGGCAGGCTCCCAGCAGCCGAGGATCGAGCGCTTGCTTGGAGCCCATGCGTTGCTCGGCCAGCCGCTGTGGCGGCCGTCCGCGCCAAAGGGATTTTCCGACGAGGAAAGCGCCTGGGTTGACGGCATGGCCTCGCGGCTCGACATCGCCAACACCTTCGCGAGCCGGGTGGCCGAGGTGCTCGATCCGCCGGCGCTGGTCGAGGAGGTGCTCGGTCCGCTGGCGTCGGCGGAGACACGACAAACCATCGCTCGCGCCGAGAGCCGGACGCAGGCTTTCGCGATGCTGTTGATGTCGCCGGAATTTCAGAGGAGGTGACCATGACGCTGCTGCACGCTCCTTCTCGCCGCGAGCTGATGCTCGCCTCCGGCGTGCTGTTCGCCTGGACCTCTTTGCCGAAGCTCGCGCGTGCCGAAGGCCGCGACCCGCGCATGCTGGTGATCGTGCTGCGGGGCGCGCTCGATGGTCTCGCCGCCGTGGCGCCGGTCGGCGATCCGGATTGGGCCAAACTCCGCGGCGACAAGGCGCTGGCGCTTGACGGCAAGACGCCGGCGCTGCCGCTCGATTCGTTCTTCGCGCTCAATCCGGCGATGCCGAATCTGCATCGGCTCTACAAAGCCGGACAGGCGACCATCGTTCACGCCGCGGCGACACCCTATCGCGAGCGGTCGCACTTCGACGGCCAGGATGTGCTGGAAAGCGGCGCCAGCAAGGTCGGCGCCGCCGACACCGGCTGGCTCAACCGTGCATTCAACGCGCTCGAGCCCGAAGGCCGCGTCGATCCCGGCAGCCGCAAGGTTCTGGCGGTTGGGCCAGTGACCCCGTTGGTGGTGCGCGGTCCGGCGCCGGTGATGTCATGGGTGCCGCAGCGCCTGCCGCCGGCGAGCCATGACACCACGATGCGGCTGCTCGATCTGTACAGCCACACCGACCCGGCGCTGGCCCGCGCGCTGGAAGCGCGCATCCGGTTCGCGGCCATGGCGCACGACGGCAACATGGATGCGATGACGGAGCGCAGCAATGGCCCGCCGACCGCGCCTTTGCTGGAGCGCATCCGCGGCTATTTCGCCGACGCCGCGGGCACGGCCGCGAAATATCTCGCGCGTCCGGATGGACCCCGCGTCGGCGCGCTCGCCTTCAACGGCTGGGACACCCACATCAACGAAGGCATCGCGGCGGGTCTCCTCGCCAATCTGTTCGGCGCGCTCGATGGCGCATTCCACGCGATCGAGACCAACATGGGCGAGGCCTGGCGCGAGACCGTGGTCGCGGTCGTCACCGAATTTGGCCGCACCGCGCGCATCAACGGCACCGAGGGAACCGATCACGGCACCGGCACCGTCGCGTTTCTGATTGGCGGCGCGCTGGCGGGCGGCCGGGTCGTTGCCGACTGGCCCGGCCTCAAGGAGCGCGATCTGCACGAGGGCCGCGATCTCAAGCCGACCACCGATCTTCGCGCGGTGCTGAAGGGGCTGCTGAAGGATCACCTGCGCGTCGACGATCGCGCGCTTGCCGCGGCGGTGTTTCCCGGCAGCGACGACGTCAAGCCGGCGGCGGGACTGGTCGCCACGACTTGAGCGGGCGGCGCGCGGTCACTTAGCCGGGCTGATGCGGAGAATTCGTCCGGCGCTGTTGTCGGTGGCGAGATAGATCGCGCCGTCGGGGCCGACGCGGACGTCCCGGATGCGCTCGCGCAGGCCCTGCAGCAGCCGCTCCTCGCCGGTCACCTTCTCGCCGTCGAGCGTCAACCGCACCAGCATCTGCCCGGCCAGCGCGCCGACGAACAGGCTGCCCTTCCACCCCGGAAACAGCTCGCCTTCATAGAAGGCCATGCCGGACGGCGCGATCGACGGCACCCAATATTTGATCGGCTGCTCCATGCCGGGCATCTCGGCCTTGCCGCTGCCGACCGGCGTGCCGTCGTAGTTGACGCCGTAGCTGATCACCGGCCAGCCGTAGTTCTTGCCGGGCTGCGGAATGTTGATCTCATCGCCGCCCTTGGCGCCGTGCTCATGCTCCCAGAGCTTGCCCGTGACGGGATGGATGGCGGCGCCTTGCGCGTTGCGGTGGCCGTAGGACCAGCTTTCCGGCTTGGCGTCCTTGCGCCCGACGAACGGATTGTCGGCCGGCGCCGAGCCGTCGGGCTTGATGCGCACGATCTTGCCGAGATGGCTCGTCAGCTTCTGCGCCTCGTCGCGGTCGGTGAAATGCTCGCCCATGGTCAGGAACAGATTGTTGTCCGAGGTCTGCGCGATCCGGCAGCCGAAATGGTTGCCGCGCGACAACGGCCCCTCCTGGCGAAAGATCACCTTGACGCCGTCGAGCCTGCCGGCGCCCAGCGTCGCGCGCGCCATCGTGGTGCGCGCCCCGCCGCCTGCGGGTTCGGCGAAGCAGAAGTAGATCGTCTTGTTGTCCGTGAAGCCGCGGTCGAGTTCGACGTCGAGCAGGCCGCCCTGGCCGGACGCGAACACCTTCGGCACGCCTTGCAGCGGCGCCGAGAGTTTGCCGTCCTTGGTCACGATCCGCATGCGGCCGGGCCGCTCCGTCACCAGCATGCGCCCGTCCGGCAGGAAGGCGAGCGCCCAGGGATGCGACAGTCCCTCGGCCACGGTCTCGACCTTGAGTTCGCCGGCCGAGGATTTGAAGGTCTGCGCACGCGCCGGGGCGGTGGCTGCGAGCAGGGTGGCTGCGAGCGCGATCAAGTATCGCATGGGGACTCCGGAGTTGACGCGAGACAACGGCGCGCGGCCGCGGCCGTTCCGCCTCAGCGCGTCGCCAGCATATAGGTGCGCTGCCGCACCAGCAGCATGAACAGGATGGCAATATTGGCGACGTTGAAGGCGACGCCGGTGGCGAACGACGGCGTGTAGTAGCCGTAGATGTCGTAGAGATAGCCCGCGAGCCAGCCGCCGGTGCCCATGCCGCTGCCGGTGAGCAGCAGCACCACCGGCACCCGCCAATGCGCCTCGCTCATCGGATAGAGCTCGCGAATGGTGAGCACATAGGCCGGGATCAGCGCGCTGAAGCCGATGCCGAACGCCGTCGACACCGCGAACAATCCGACCGGGTCCTGTGCGAACAGGAATCCGCTCATCGCCAAGCATTGCAGGATCGAGCTGCAGAACGCCGTCAACACGCCGCCCATCCGGTCGGACAGCCAGCCCCAACCCTGGCGGCTGAAGAAGCCCATGCCGAGCAGCACCGACAACATGGTGGCGCCGACCGTCGCGGAGATGCCAAGGTCGCTGCAGAACGCCACCAGATGCTGCTGCGGCATCGACATGGTGACGCAGCACAGGAATCCGGCCGCCGCGATCAGGACGAACGCCACATTCGGATGCCAGCCGAGAACCGTCGGCCGCGCGCTGCCCAGGCTCGCGGTGGCCGTCTCGTGCTGGATTTCCGGCGGCGGCTTGAGAAAGATGATCGCCAGCGGCACGATGACGACGAGCTGAAGCACGGCGAAGCCGATCATCGTCTGTTGCCAGCCGAAATGGGCGATCGCACGCTCGAAGATGGTCGGCCAGACGAATCCGGCGAGGTAGCCGCCGCTCGAGATCAATGCGAGCGCCGAGCCGCGCCTTCGGTCGAACCAGCGGCTGACATAGACGAACAGCGGCGCATTCAATCCGGCATTTCCGAGCAGGCCGATGAACAGTCCGTGGCCGAGATAGAGCTGCCACGGCGCGCCGAGCGAGGACACGAACAGACCGATGGCGATCATCACCGCGCCGGTGATGACCGTCCAGCGGATGCCATAGCTGTTGGCGATCCGGCCCATCAGCAAGCCGCCGACGGCGCTGCCGAACAAAGCCAGCGACACCGCGAGCGAAGGCACCTGGCGCGCGCCGCCGGTGTCGGCCGCGATCTGCTTCAGGCCGACGGCCGTGATCCACGGCCCGCCGAACGACAAGCCAAGCAGGATCAGCGACACGCTGGCGACGACCCAGGAGGCGCGCGTCTCGATCGAGCGCGCGTCGATGATTTGCGTGGTCACACCAGTTCCCGGCGGATCGGCGTGGATATGAAGGCGAAGGGCCGCAGTCGACGGCCTAGGCCCGGGCGAATTCGAGAGCTACTCTGTACCCAACGGTCCGGGAGGAGACAAATGATAAAGGCGACGATCGCCATTGCGCTGGCCGCCGCCCTGACCGGCCTTGCCACCGCCGCACCGGCGCAGACCTATCCGTCGAAGCCGATCACCATGATCGTGCCGTTCGCCGCCGGCGGCCCGCTCGACGTGATGGGGCGCGTGCTGGGAGAGCGGATGCGGCAGTCGCTCGGCCAGCCGATCATCAATGAGATCGTCACGGGCGCGGGCGGCAGCATCGGCTTCGGCCGGGTCGCCCGCGCCGCGCCCGACGGCTACACCTTCGGTCTCGGCATGTGGAGCACCCATGTCGTCAACGGCGTGATCTATTCGCTGCCCTATGACGTGCTGACGGATTTCGAGCCGATTTCGCTGCTGGTGCAGAATGCCGACCTGATCGTCGGCAAGGGCGCACAGACTGCGAACGACCTCAAGAGCCTGATTGCATGGCTCAAGGACAATCCCGGCAAGGCGTCGTGGGGCACCCAGGGGGTCGGCGGGCCGTCGCATATCGGCGGCCTGCTGTTCGAAAAGTTGACCGGCACGCAGGTGCAGTTCGTGCCCTATCGCGGGCTGGCGCCGGCCATGCAGGACCTGGTCGCAGGCCAGATCGATCTCGTGCTGCCACCGCCCGACATCGCATTGCCGCAGGTGCGGCCCGGCAAGATCAAGGCTTATGCGGTGACGGCCAAGAACCGGCTCGCCGCCGCGCCCGACATTCCGACCGTCGACGAGGCCGGCCTGCCGGGCTTCCACTTCTCGGTCTGGACCGGATTCTGGGCGCCCAAGGGCACGCCGAAGGCCGTGGTGGCGCGGCTCAGCGCCGCGGTGCAGGACGCGCTCGCCGATCCGGCGGTGCGCAAGAAATTCGAGGATCTCGGCCAGGAGATCTTTCCGCGCGATCAGCAGACGCCGGAAGCGCTCGCGAGTTTGCAGAAGGCGGAGATCGAGAAGTGGTGGCCGATCCTCAAGGCGGCCAACATCAAGGGCCAATGAAATCCAACGGGGGCGAACATGAGGAAACGGTTTGGTGTGGTCGCGCTGGCGTTGCTTGCGGGACTTGCGGGGGCACAGGCGCAGACTTATCCGTCGAAGCAGATCACCTTGGTGGTGCCGTTCCCGCCGGGCGGGTCGACCGATGTCGCGGCCCGTATCATGGCCGAGAAGATGCGGCCAATCCTCGGCCAGGCGGTGATCATCGAGAACGTCGGCGGCGCCGGCGGCAGCATCGCGGTCGGACGCGTCGCGCGCGCTCAGCCTGACGGCTACACCATCGACATCGGGCAATGGGACACCCACGTCGGCAGCATCATCTACAATCTGAACTACGATCTGCAGAAGGACTTCGAGCCGATCGGGCTGATCTCGGTCAATCCGCAGCTTATGGTCGCCAAGAAGAACCTGCCGGCCAACCGGCTGAACGAGTTGGTGACCTGGATGAAGGCCAACCCCGGCGAGGCCAAGTTCGTCAACCAGAACGCCGCGGCGCATGTCACCGGCATCTTGATGGAGAAGGCGACCGGCACGAAGGTCAACTACATTCCCTATCGCGGCGCGGGGCCGGCGATGACCGACCTTGTGTCCGGGCAGGTCGATCTCTTGGTGGTGCAGGGCGCGGTGGCGTTGCCGCAGATCCGCGGCGGCACCATCAAGGCCATCGTCAATCTGTCGCCGGCGCGTTCGGCCTCGATGCCGGACATCCCGACCTCGGACGAAAGCGGTGTGCCGGGACTTTATATGTCAGGCTGGTTCGGCTTCTTTGCCCCGAAGAACACGCCGAAGGACATCATTGCCAAATTGAACGGCGCGATGACGCAGGCGCTGGCCGATCCGGCGGTGAAGTCGCGCTTCGCCGAACTCGGACTGGACGTCGCGTCGCCCGAGCAGCAGAAGCCGGAAGGGTTGGCCGCGTTCCAGAAGGCCGAGATCGAGAAGTGGTGGCCGATCATCAAGGCGTCCGGCATCAAGCCGGATTGAGAGGGGCAAGCCGATGATAAACAAGGCACTCGCCGCCGTCGCCATCGCGACTATGGCCGCTTGCGGCCCGGCCGCCGCGCAGTCCTATCCGTCGAAGCCGATCACCATGATCGTGCCGTTCGCCGCGGGAGGCGCGACTGACGTTCTGGCGCGCTTCATCGGCGAGCGGCTCCGCACCATTCTCGGCCAGACGATCGTCGTCGAAAACGTCACCGGCGCCGGCGGTAGCATCGGCGTCGGCCGCGCGGTGCGAGCGCCGGCCGACGGCTACACGCTGGAGATGGGCACATCGACCACGAACATGCTGCTGGGCGGGCTCTACCCATTGCAGTTCGACCTGATCGACGATCTCGCGCCGGTCCTGCTGATCGCCAGCGAACCGCTGATGATCGTCGGCAAGAAGAACCTGCCGGCGGGCGATCTCAAGGAGCTGGTCGCCTGGCTCAAGGCCAACCCAGGCAAGGCGTCGATTGGCATTCCGGCGGTTGGCGGCACCGGCCATCTCGCCGGGCTGTCGTTCCTGAAGGAGATCGGTTCGTCGGCTCAGTTCATCCCGTATCGCGGCAACGGGCCGGCGCTGCAGGATCTGGTGGCGGGCCAGATCGATCTGCAGATTGAACCGGCGTCGAACTTCTTCGCGCAGGCCACGGCCGGGGCGATCAAGCCCTATGCCATCACGTCGAAGACCCGCAGCAGCGCCGCGGCCGACATTCCGACCGCCGCCGAGGCGGGGATGCCGCAATTCCAGGCCTCGCTCTGGTACGGGCTGTGGGCGCCGAAGGACACGCCGAAGGATGTGATCGCGCGGCTCAACGCGGCAATGCTCGAGGCGCTGGCGCACGAGGAGACGCGCAAGCGCTTCGCCGATCTCGGCATTGCCGCGCCGCCACGCGAGCAGCAGACGCCGGAGGCGTTGCGTGCATTCCAGAAATCCGAGGCCGACAAATGGTGGCCTGTGATCAAGGCCGCCAACATCAAGGGACAGTAAATGAAACGGATATTCGTTACGGCATTGGCGTTCTGCGCAACGCTTGGTCTGGCGCAGGCGCAGACCTTCCCGTCGAAACCGATCACCGTCGTCATCCCGCTCGCGGCAGGCGGGGCGGTGGATACGATGGTTCGCACCATGATCGAGTCGATGCGAGCGTCGCTCGGCCAGCCGATCCTGGTCGAAAATCTAGGCGGAGCGGGGGGCACCACGGGTGTCAACCGTGTGGTTCGTGCGGCGCCCGATGGCTACACGATCAGCGTTGGGACGTGGGGCACGCATGTCGTGAACGCCTTCGTCTATTCGACGCCTTACGACCTGTTGCACGACCTTGAACCGGTGGCGCTGTTGCCGAGCGTGCCGCACTGGTTTATCGCCAGGAAAAACCTGCCTCCGGCCAATCTGAAGGAGCTGATCGCCTATATGAAGGCCGATGCCGGCAAGGTTACAGCTGCATCGGTCGGCGCCGGCGGCAGCTCCGCGGTCTGCAGCTACTATTTTGGCAAGACCACAGGCACGACCACCACGCTTGTGCCTTATCGCGGCGGCGCTCCGGCCTTGCAGGACATCGTCGCCGGGAACGTCGACACGATGTGCGATCTTGCGGCGAATTCGCTCGGCCAGGTGAAGGCGGGCAACATCAAGGCCTATGCGGTGGCATCGAAGAAACGCTGGTTCGCGATGCCCGACGTGCCAACCGTTGCCGAAGCCGGGGCGCCCGGTGTCGAGGTTACCAACTGGCTCGCAGCCTACGCACCCAAGGGTACGCCGAAAGATATTGTCGCGAAGCTCAACGCGGCTTTCAACGGCGCAATGGCCGACCCGAATGTGCGTCAGCGTCTCGCGGATCAGGGCTTGGAAGTTCCCCCACCCGAGCAGCAATCCCCGGAGGCGTTTGCCGCTTATCTTAAATCCGAGATGGACAAGTGGGGCGCGGTCATCCGCGAGTCCGGCATCAAGGTGCAATGATGCACGCCGCGACCATCCGGCTGGCCGCTGCCGCGTCGGCCTTGCTCGCGCTGACGATCGCGGCCGCCCGGGCGCAGACCTACCCGTCGCGGCCCATCACATTGATCGCGCCGACCAGTCCGGGCGGTCCGCCGGATACGATCGGCCGCATCCTCGGCGAGCGGATGAGGGTTTCGCTCGGCCAGCCGGTGATCGTGGAAAATGTCACCGGCGCCGGCGGCAGCCTCGGCGTCCAGCGCGTCGCCCGCTCGGCGCCCGACGGCTACACCGTCAGCATCGGCCACCTGAATTCGCATGTGTTCACCGGCGCGGTTTACAACCTGTCGTTCGACCTGCTGAAGGACCTGGCGCCGGTGACGCTGCTCACCTCGGCGCCGATGGTGTTCGTGGCGCGCGACGGCTTTCCGCCGAACACCGTGAAGGAGCTCATCGCCTGGATGAAAGAGCATCCGAACGGCGCAACGTTCGGCTCGGTCGGCATCGGCGGTCCGGCGAAGGTCTGGGCCACGGACTTCCAGAAAAAACTCGGCATCGAATTTCAGTTCGTCCCCTATCGCGGGGCCGCCGCGACCGTGCAGGACCTGATCGCGGGACAGGTCGACCTCGCCTGCGTCGAGGCATCGAACGTCGTGGCGCACCTCAAGGGCGGCAAGATCAAAGCCTACGCCGTGCTGTCGCCCGCCCGCTGGTCGGTCGCGCCCGACATTCCAACGATTGACGAGGCCGGGCTGCCGGGATTCCAGATGACGTTCTGGCACGGGCTCTGGGTGCCGAGCGGCACGCCGCACGATGCGATCGCCAAGCTCGATGCGGCCGCGGTCGATGCGCTCGCCGACGCGACGGTGCGGTCGCGGCTCGCGCTGATCGGGCAGGACATCGTGCCACGCGAGCAGCAGACGCCGGAGGCGCTCGGCGCGCACCACAAGGCGGAGATCGAGAAGTGGTGGCCGATCATCAAGGCGGCCGGGGTCAAGGCCGAATGACGGTGCGGCACTCTGCCCCGCCGCACGCCGCGATGTTTTGCATGATTGGACAGTACTGCTGACTTTTTACCATCCGCGCGCCCGGTCATTGTTGGCGGGGCGCGGATGGCTGAAAAACTTTCCAGCACAGTGGGATCCGAAGCTTGGAATTCACGTGACTTGAAGTCGCGGC